>ENA-OPCX01000959-OPCX01000959.1-human-gut-metagenome-genome-assembly--contig:-NODE-959-length-13369-cov-2.264233_pt1 | contig 13369 bp, 10 predicted proteins | sample MGYA00241570_ERZ501491 | MGnify/ENA primary metagenome ERZ501491 (study PRJEB25962, sample SAMEA2042620) | human gut metagenome | biome: human gut; feature: human-associated habitat; material: faeces... | reverse complement strand
GGTCGCGGGTTCGAGTCCCGTTTTTCGCTCTCTCTACAGAGATGCTCGAATGGTGGAACTGGTAGACACGCTATCTTCAGGCGGTAGTGGATTTATCCGTGAGAGTTCAAATCTCTCCAACCGCACCAGTCATTCATTAAGATCTCATCTTCGGATGAGGTTTTTTTGTGAAGAATATTTTTCCAGCCTCATGATATAATAAAATCATGTATAAATTATGGAGAGCGGATAGATGAGAAGACATATGTTCAGATGGTCTCCTGCGCGCATTATTGCGGGAGCCTTTGGCAGCATCAGCTTCATCGGTTCTATATTGCTGTATCTTCCCTGGGGGCATATGCCCGGACAAAGTATAACCTATGTAGATGCTTTGTATACTGCGGTTAGTGCTTTATGCGTGACAGGTTTATCTATTGTTGATACAGCAGCGGTATTCAATCCTTTTGGGCAGGCAATCTTGGCGGTGCTGATACAGGTAGGGGGGCTTGGCGTTTCTACCATGGGAGCAGGCGTACTGCTTATGCTTGGACGGAAAGTCGGGATACGGCAAAGAAATCTGATTCATGATACGATGAATCTTGATTCTTATTCCGGCGTGGTCCGTTTCTTGCGGACACTTTTCGCAACGACGGTTTTTATAGAGATCATCGGAGCCTTTCTTGGATATTTCGTTTTTCGCCGCGATTACGAAATGATGGAATCTATCGGGCTTAGTATTTTCCATTCTATTTCTTCGTTCAATAATGCGGGATTAACAATTCTGACGAAAGAACGGAGCATGGAAATGTATGCTGAAGATCCTTTTATGCTGATTCTTACGACAGCACTTGTTTTTGTTGGCGGTTTAGGGTTTATTGTAATTCGTGAGTGCTGGGTAAACCGGTTTCGTTGGCGCAAGCTCAGCATGCACTCCCGGGTTTCCATCTTTATGGCCGTATTCCTTCTGATTGGCGGCGCTGTGCTCCTTAAACTGACAAATCCTATTTCCTGGTTGGTCGCATTTTTTAGCAGCCAATCGGCGAGATCGGTAGGATATATGGTGTATCCTTTTGAATCCTGGTCTCCTGCGGGATTGCTTGTCATGCTGGTCCTGATGTTTATCGGCACTTCAACGGGATCAACGGGGGGCGGAGTAAAAACGAGTACTGTTTTTGCGCTTGTGCTCGGGGTACGTCGTGTAACGACCAATGCGAGAGCGGAGGCTTTTCATTATTCATTACCGCCACTGGCGTTCAGAAAAGCGGCGGTTGTCGTAGTTTTGGCTATCGCGGATATCGTAATCAGTACGTTTATTTTGCTTCTTGTGTGCCCGGAACTTTCGTTAGCAGAAGCCTTTACAGAGATGATGAGTGCTTTTACTACGGTAGGACTGTCGCTTGGGACGACAGCTTCGTTGAATGAATGGGGGAAGCTGATTTCCATTCTGGTTATGCTTACAGGAAGAATGGGACCGATGACTATTGCAACAGCCTGGTATTTTTATGAAGAAACCCGGGCGAGGTATCCTGAGGGCAATGTAACAGTTGGTTAATGGGGGAGAATATGCTCGGCTTTATGAAAAAAAAGAAGGAAGAAACAATTTCTTATGGAGTAATTGGCTTAGGGAAATTTGGTTATACACTTGCTATACAATTGGCAGAGTATGGCTATGATTTCCTTGTTGTGGATAAAGACGAGAATTTAGTGCAGGATCTCAGAACCGTGACAGAAAGCGCTATTGTGGTTGATGATTATGATAAGAAATCCATAAAAGATTCCGGCGTGAAAAACTGTGATGTAGTTATTGTCTGTTTGGAAGAACAACTGGAGAAGTCTCTTTTAGTTACCCTGAATTTGATTAACCTCGGTATTAAGAAAGTTATTTCTGTGGCGGATACTTCAGAACATGGAGAGATACTTGAAAAAATTGGCGCTGAAGTTGTTTATCCAAAGCGGGATATGGCGATTCGCCTTGCCAGCCGCCTTCGCGCCAATATGGTTCTTGATTTTGTCCAGTTAAATGAAGAAATTAATATTTATAAAGCCTCTCTGCCGAAGCCTCTTGTTGGTCAAACTGTTGTCGGCAGTGGGCTGAGGACAAAGTTTGAACTGAATATTATTGCAATCCAGAATGCTGCAGGAGTTACTGATATGATTAGTCCGAATTATATATTCCAGGAAGGCGATCTGCTTTTTCTTGCCGGAAGCAGAGACGGCTTTAAAGCGTTGACTGAATGGGTTGGACTTGCAGGTGAATAAATAGAAATCGAACCACTGCTTTGGAGGGCGGTGGTTTTTATGTATAGCAGGAAAAAGAACCTGCATGATCGGTTTATAGAAAGATACCATTCAGCCATATCATCAAAGTTTTTCTGTAAACTCGTTTCTTCTTGTAGTACAATAAAGAACATGGAGGAGTATATGTATACATTACGTAAAAGAGTACGTTTTTATGAAACTGACGGAATGAGGGTCGTTTATCACGGCAATTATCTTAATTGGTTTGAGGAAGCGCGTGTAGAATACATGCGTGAGGGAGGCGTGTGCCTCAATGATTTGCTGGCGGAAGGCATTGTATTCCCTATCGTGGAAATGAATGTGAAGTATATGAAATCCGCTGTGTATGATGATATCGTTCTGGTCAGGGCGTATCTTCGTGAGGTGAATCGGGTTAAGTTGGTATTTGAATATGAGGTGCTTCGTGAAAATACGAACGAGCTTTTAGCAACGGGACAGTCTGTGGGAACGTATACGAAGATTTCCACGGGGAAAATAGTGAGGATACCGGAAGAAAGATTGAAGAAGCTGATGGATATGGCGGAAGAGGACAGAACGGATGGATAACAGACCGATTGGGATCATGGATTCCGGCGTAGGCGGTTTGACTGTTGCCTGTGTCCTTAAAGAAAAATATCCGAATGAAAAATTTATTTTTATCGGTGATACGGCGCGGAATCCTTACGGAAACAAAAGCCCTGAGGAAGTCACTTTTTTTGCGGAAGAAATGAAAGCATTCTTAGCGGGAAAACAGGTAAAAATGATTATTGCCGCCTGTAATACGATTACATTTAGTGTGCCGCCGTCTTTCTTTGAAGGTAAAATTCCTGTCATCGGAATGAGTCTTGATTTTCCGGAACTGGAAAGCGTGAATCATCTGGCGGTAATTGGTACGCCCATGACGATACGGAGTCATCGGCATCGGGACCGGCTAAAAAAGGATTTTCCGCTGATGAATGTCACTGAAATCCCCATTGACGGTTTGGCTTACGCTATAGAGATGGGAAAAGAAGAATCCTTTATTTATAGGATGATAAACGAAGCAGTTCAAAAGGCCGGTGCTGAATCTGTGGACGCTGCTGTGCTTGCTTGTACACATTATCCTCTCGTTGCAGGAGTTTTCCGAGATATATTACCGAATACCCTGTTGATTGATCCTGCGGAGAGGACAGTGAAAAAAGCGATGTCCATCCTGGCTGATCAAAATGGGCAGTCTGAGGAAGCGGGACCATGCTTGTTTTTCTTTACGGAAAGTACCCTCAGGGCGGAAATTCTTGTAAAGAAAATGTTTGGCAGGCGGGCGGATATACAACGAGTTGTTTTATCAGGAGTGTGAAAAATGTTTATATTGATTTTGAAAATAATTGGAATCTGTATTTTCCTTGTCTGTCTCGGGTTCCTTGCCTACTGGGGGATGGCGCTTCTTAAAGGCGATTGTTCGCTGCGTATGTTAAAGGGGAAAATGACGCCTTTAAAGGTGGAAGACATGGACAGGGAAAGTGTTGTCCTGTCTTTTACGATACCGATTGTAAATACAGGGAGGCAGATCGGCACGATTATGGATGCGTTTGTCCGTACATACCTTCCTTTTGAACAGTATGACAAAGCAAGTGTAACTGCCACCCTTACCGCTGCCGACACACCGAGGGATGACGGTTACTGGCAGGCTTTTATCATGGAAATTCGGAAACCGAAAGTGTTTTTAATCAAATTGGAAATAAAAGGGAGATCAGGGAATATACTTCGCGACTTGGAGGATTTTCCTGATATGCCTATGGATATTATCTACCAGGTGGTGGCGAGAAGTGACTATTACTATGCAAAAACAAGAGTTACTCTGACCTCTGAAGATTTACGGACCGCTCTTTATCAGTACACATCGGGGGTGAGAAAATAAAATGGCAGATTTGAAACTTGTTCCGGTTCCTACCCGGATTCTGACAAATAAAGATAATATTGTAGATGCGATTATGGAATACGCGGGGCATGATATTACCAATCATGATATCGTTTGTGCAGCGGAATCAGTCGTGGCAATTACTCAGGGGCGTTATATCCGTCCTGAAGAACTTCATATCTGCTGGCAGGCCAGATTGATGAACCGTTTTGTACCGGGCGCGGGATCCATGGCCAGTATTTATGGCATGCAGGCGGCCATGGAAGAAGAAGGGAAATGGAATATGCTTTTTTCTTTCATAATCGGTGCTGTGGCAAAAATATTTGGCAAGGCCGGCGTGTTTTACGCCCGATGCCGCCAGGCATCTTTGATTGATGATGTTACAGGAACGATGCCTCCTTTTGATAAATGCCTCGTTTATGGGCCGGCGGATACTGATAGGGTATGCGAAGAAATAAAAAATGCTACCGGTGCGTACGGTGCAGTCATTGCGGATGTAAATGACTTGAAGCGTTCAGCCGTTCTGGGGAAGAGCAAAGGAATCAATCCCGGTCAGATAGCGAAGATTCTGATTGATAATCCCTTTGGCAATGATAATCAGAAAACACCTATCGTCATTATCAAAAATTTCACAGACCATATAAATAGATAAGAAAAAGATATCTTTCCTGTACGTGGAGAGATATCTTTTCAATTTAGGAGGACCTGAATGATATCATTGTAAAATAAAAGTAACCGGTGTGATTGACCGGTTACTTTATCAGATATCTCTGTCAACTTTATGAGAACGAAGGCAACGAGTGCAGACATTCATTCTTTTGACCTGTCCGTCAGCTTTTACGCGAACCCTCTGGATATTCGGTTTCCAGGTCCTCTTTGTTTTCAGATGGGAGTGGGATACATTAAATCCCGTTGCGGTATGTTTTCCGCAGATTTCACAATAATTAGCCATGTGCTACACCTCCTTGCACTTCCGCAATTGCAACATTCATAATATAGCATAAAATATTTTTAGAGGCAAGTGTTTTTGTATGCTGCTTTCCCGATTTATAATAAAGGAAATGATGCATTTTGAAATGGGGTGCTTTATGAATTTATCTGATGCCGTCACTGTCGTCAAGGGAGTGGGAATGCGAATGAAAGAAAAGCTGGAACGTTTAGGGATAAAGACTGTAGAGGACCTGATTTCTTATTATCCCCGGCGGTATGAGGATTGGACACGGATTACCCCTATGGCGGATCTTTCTTATGAAATGGAAACTGCGGTTTATGGAACGGTGGTTGAAATCCGGGAAGTACATCCCCGAAGAAATCTGTCCATACTTACAGTGACTTTGGTGGATGGGACAGGCGCGGTCAATCTGGTGTACTTTAATCAGCCGTGGAAGAAAGAACAGTTTGCTTACGGGTCAAACATTCTTGCCTATGGGAAAATAGAATATAATTACAGAAAATGGCAGATATCCAATGCGGATACGGAGGCAGTCGCTGCTGAAGAGCTTCATGCATTTAAGAAATTGGTACCTGTCTATCCCCTGACGGAAGGAATCCGTGCTTTGCAAATGCGGGCGATGATCCGCTTTGCCATTGATCATGCGGAGGGAATCAGGGAAAATCTTCCGGCAGACGTTCTTGTACGGGAGCATTTGATGGGACGTATGGCGGCAATCCGCGGAATGCATGATCCCGCTGGCTGGGAAGAACAGCAGGCGGCACGAAGGAGGACAGCCTTTGAAGAATTGTTTTTCATGCAGGCAGGTATTCAGCTTTTACGAAAGCGCAGAGAAACGGACAATGTGGGAATCAAATGCATGCCATCAGGGAATTTAGTGCATGAAGTGATGAAGAAATTTCCTTTTGCACTTACGGAAGGGCAGAAAAGCGTATTTCGCGATATAGAAGACAGCATGGAGGGGATTGTTCCTATGCAGCGTCTTGTGCAGGGCGATGTGGGAAGCGGTAAAACGGCGATAGCCATATTGGCGCTGACGAAAATTGTAGAAAATGGATATCAGGGAGCGCTTATGGCGCCGACAGAGGTTCTTGCAGCCCAGCATTTTAAAACTTTCCAGCAGGTATTTAAAGGAATGCCTGTAAAGACAGCTTACTTATCGGGACATACAAAAGCGGCAGAGCGGAAGGAAATACTGGAGCAGCTAAAAGACGGCAGTATCCATATTTTAATAGGGACGCATGCCTTGATAGAAGAGAACGTGGTGTTTTCCGCATTAGGCCTTGTCATTACTGATGAACAGCACCGCTTTGGCGTTAAACAGCGGCAGGCACTGGAAAGTAAAGGCAAGTCGCCCCATGTGCTGATTATGACGGCGACTCCGATTCCCAGGACAATGGCGCTGTCTGTGTATGGTGATTTAGATGTCTCCTTTATTAAAGGCATGCCTCCCGGCAGACATCCGGTGAAAACTTATGTGGTAGGAAGCCATATGCTGCAGCGCATTTTCCGTTTCATGAAAAAAGAGATGGAAAGCGGTCATCAGGCTTATGTGGTGTGCCCTTTGGTGGAACAAAGCGAAAAGCAGGATCTGGCGGCAGCTGTTTCCGTTTATGAGAATCTGCGGGATCACGTGTTCCCCCAATTTGGTGTGGGACTGGTTCACGGGCGAATGAAAAACGCGGAAAAAGAACAGGTTATGGAAGATTTCCGCAAAGGTAAATTCAAACTTCTGGTGGCCACGTCAGTTATTGAAGTCGGGGTGAATGTGCCTGATGCGACGGTTATGTTTGTTTATGGCGCCGATCGCTTTGGCCTGAGCCAGCTTCATCAGCTTCGCGGCCGTGTGGGCAGAGGCAAAGAGCAGGCATATTGTGTTTTATATACGGATAATCAAAATGAAACGACTCAGCTTAGAATGAAACTGATGTGCGAAATACGGGATGGAGCACTTCTGGCGGAAAAAGACCTGCTTCTACGCGGGGCAGGAGAGTTTTTCGGGTACCATCAGCATGGTATGCCTGATCTGAAAGCTGCGGATATCGTGCGTGACTTGCCGCTCTTGGAACTGGCGAAACATGAGGCGAGAGAAGCCGTTGATAAAGGACTGGATTTCAAGGAAGAATTAAGACATCGGTTCGGCGGGCAGTTCTTTGAGCGGATATACTACTGAGAAGCGGTATGTGGTATAGTTATGAAGTTTGATGAAGCAGAGTCAAGTTGCTATCAGTTATTATTTGAATTAAAATAAATACATTAGCTGGGTATATTTTGTGCCTGTACTTTGAGAATGACTTTTATACAACGATAAAATATGGAGGTAAATATGAGGGAGGATAAATTTGGGAAAAAGGGACTTACTTTTGATGACGTCCTTTTGGTTCCCGCGCATTCAGAAGTGCTTCCCAAAGAAGTCGATGTTTCTACACGTTTAACACGGAACATTACTTTGAATATCCCTGTGATGAGCGCAGGTATGGATACTGTCACAGAATCAGATATGGCTATCGCCATGGCGCGGGAAGGCGGCATTGGTGTGATCCATAAGAATATGAGCATCGATGAACAATGTAAAGAAGTGGAGAAGGTAAAACGTTCTGAACACGGCGTCATTGTGGATCCGGTATATCTCAATCCGGATAATACACTTTCCGATGCGGATGATCTCATGGTGAAATATGATATTTCAGGAATTCCTGTTACTGTAGATGGGAAATTGGTTGGAATCATAACCAATCGCGATATGCGTTTTGAAACGGATCTGTCAAAACCTATTTCAGAAATTATGACGAGCGAAGGTTTAATTACCGCGCCGGAGAATACGAAGCTGGAGGAAGCCAAACGTATTTTACAGGAACATCGGATTGAAAAATTGCCATTAATTGATAAGGACGGGTATTTGAAGGGCCTTATTACGATTAAGGATATAGAGAAAATGAGGAAGTATCCCAATTCCTCCAAGGATAAAGATGGGAGGCTGCTGGCGGCTGCGGCTGTCGGCGTGACGCCGAATGTATTGGAACGGGCGGAAGCTCTTCTTGCGAAGAAGACGGATGTCCTGGTGATTGATACGGCTCACGGACACAGCCAGGGGGTATTGGATACGATCCGTAAGATTCGGGATGCTTTTCCCCATGCAGAATTGATTGCAGGAAATGTGGCAACTTATGAGGGGACAAAAGCACTGATCGAAGCAGGAGCCGACTGTGTGAAGATCGGTATCGGACCTGGATCTATTTGTACAACTCGTGTCGTAGCTGGTATCGGTGTACCACAGATCACAGCGATCATGAGTGCATATGAAGAAGCTAAGAAAGCAGGAATTCCAATTATTGCCGATGGTGGTATCAAATATTCAGGAGAACTTACAAAAGCGATCGCAGCTGGAGCTGATGTATGTATGTTAGGAAGTATGCTTGCAGGATGTGACGAAAGCCCTGGAGACTTCGAATTATACCAGGGAAGAAAATACAAAGTATATCGTGGAATGGGATCCTTAGCAGCTATGGAGAATGGTAGTAAAGACCGTTACTTCCAGACAAACGCTAAGAAGTTAGTTCCAGAAGGTGTTGAAGGACGTGTTGCATATAAAGGAACTGTTGAAGACACAATCTTCCAGATGATGGGTGGTCTTCGTTCTGGAATGGGATATTGTGGAGCAAAAGATATCAAGACATTACAGGAGACAGGAGAATTTGTTAAGATTTCTGCTGCATCCTTAAAAGAAAGTCATCCACATGACATCCATATCACAAAAGAAGCACCAAACTACAGTGTAGAATAAGAGATCAAGAATATACAGAAGCCAGAGTACATAAGAAGATGTATTCTGGTTTCTTTTTGTTGTGTGAAAAAAAGTTCACAATCCGATACATTAATTGACAATTATCAATAAAAGTGATTGACTTCTTTAAGAAACAGGAATATCATTAAATTACTTTGGTTATCAAAATAGTAATCAAAAGAGACAAATAAGGAATAAGAAAAGAAATATGAGAAAGGTAAGAAAATGATCTCAAAATTCAGCGTAAAGAAACCGTATACAGTCATTGTAGCGGTTGTACTAGTTATCATTTTAGGAATCGTGTCATTTACAAAGATGACAACAGACTTGCTTCCAAGTATGGAACTGCCATATGCAATCGTTATGACGCCATATCAGGGAGCATCTCCGGAGACTGTGGAAACGACAGTTACAAAACCAGTGGAACAATCAATGGCAACGATTTCAAATATCAAAGAAGTTAATTCAATTTCCAGTGAGAATATGTCAATGGTCATTTTGGAATTTGAAGGTGACACGGATATGAATGCAGCATCTCTTGATATGAGAGAGAAGCTTGACATGATCAAAGGCTACTGGCCAGACGAAGTAGGCAATCCAACGATCATGAAATTAAATCCAGATATGATGCCGGTTATGGTAACAGCTATGGATTCTGATAAGTTAAGTAATACGGAATTATCAGAGTTGATCAATGATAAGATTGCACCATCTTTAGAAGCTGTTGACGGAGTCGCATCTGTAAGTAGTACAGGACTTGTAACAGAACAGATCAATGCGATCATCAGCGAGAAGAAGATCAATAAATTAAATGAGAAGATCGAGAAGGCATTGAATGGTCAGTTTGATGAAGCTCAAAATAAGATTGATCAGGCAAGAGCCCAGATGGAATCTGGAAAGAACACATTAGATGCACAGAGAACAAAGGCTAATACTCAGCTTGCGAAAGCTCAGACTGCACTTACGGATGGACAGTTAAGTCTTGCTCAGAAAGAGGTGCAGGTAACGAGTTCAATCACGAATTTGAAGGTGCAGAAACAATCGTTGCAGACATCCCTCAAGACATTAAAAACACAGATCGCCAAGATGGAAGAACAGGCAAAACAAGTTCCGGATGCAGCAACAAAGATGCAGCTTGCGGCTCAGATCGAAGAACTGAAAAAGCAGGAGACAACAGCAAAAAGTTCGATCAAAGCATTGGATAAGAATTTAAAAACATTAAACAATGCATTAAAACAGATCAAAAAAGGAAAGAAAACGATCAATTCTAAACTGACACAGTTTAATGTACAATCAGCAACGGCAACCCAGAAGATGAATGATGGGGAGATCAAACTGGCACAGGGAGAAGCACAGTTGAATTCCAGCCAGCAGCAACTTGATTCCAGCAAAGAGCAGGCAAAAGAAGCTGCAAATATTAAGAATAAGCTGACAGTTGCGAATGTCAAAGCACTGTTAACAGCACAGAACTTTGAGATGCCGGCAGGATATATCAGTGAAGGGAATACGCAGTATCTGGTACGTGTTGGAGATAAGGTGACGAATCAAAAAGATCTTGCCAATATGGAATTATTAGATCTTGGAATCAAAGGAATCCCACCGGTCAAACTTTGTGATGTAGCAGACGTAGCGATTGTAGATAACTCAGCAGATACATATTGTCGTGTGAATGGAAACAATGGTGTTGTATTAACAGTCCAGAAACAGAATAATTATTCTACAGCTGATGTAGCAGACAAAGTTGCAGCGAAGATGAAGACACTTACCAAAGAAAATAAAGGATTCCATTATGTTAATATTATGGATCAGGGTGTATACATTGATATGGTGACAGGTTCTGTCATCCAGAATCTGTTAATGGGAGCAATCCTTGCAGTCTTTATCCTATTATTATTTTTGAAAGACGTCAGACCGACGATCGTTATTGCATGCTCCATTCCATTAAGTGTCATTTTTGCGGTGGTGTTGATGTACTTTACAGGAATTACGCTAAATGTAATCTCCTTGTCGGGACTCGCACTTGGAGTGGGAATGCTTGTGGACAACTCGATCGTAGTTATTGAGAATATCTATCGATTAAGAAAAGAAGGAGTTCCAGTTAAAGAAGCAGCGATCACAGGAGCAAGAGGGGTTGCAGGAGCGATCACATCTTCGACACTAACAACAATTTCTGTATTCCTGCCGATCGTATTCACGACAGGGCTTACAAAACAGCTCTTTGTGGATATGGGACTAACCATCGGTTATTCTCTGGTAGCCAGCCTGATCGTAGCGGTGACATTTGTGCCAATGATGTCAGCTGGAGTACTCAATAAAGTCACACAAAAAGATAGTAAAGTGATCAATAAACTGCAGACATTATACCGTAAAGTTATGACAAGGTTGTTAAATCGTAAGATCATTGTAGTAGCTGTAACACTCGCACTGTTTGCGGGAAGTATTTTTGGAGCAATGAATATTGGAAGTTCTTTAATGCCAAGCATGGACAGCACACAGATGACGATGACGATCAAGATGCCACAGGGATCTTCAATGGAAGAAACAGCATCGATGACAGATACAGTAATGAAGAAAGTAAAAGAGATCAAAGATGTTGATAGTGTAGCAGGAATGATTTCTTCTGGCTCTTCTGGAATCTCTTCAATGACATCAGGAGGATCTTCAAATGAAGACCAATCCAGTATGTATGTTTTATTAAAAGAAAAGAAGAAACATACAAACAAAGAGATCAAGAAAGAAATCCTAAAGAAAACAAAGAAATTTGATTGTGAGGTTGAAGTGCAGGAATCCAGTATGGATATGAGTGCACTTGGTGGAAGCGGTATTTCCGTACAGATCAAAGGAAATGATTTAAATAAACTAAGGTCTATTGGAAAAGATATTGCCCAGATTGCAGAGGATACGAAAGGAACACAGAACATCTCGAATGGAAGTGAAGAGACAACACCAGATCTTCATGTTGTGGTAGACAAGAAAAAGGCAGTAAAAAATGGTTTAACAGTTGCAACAATCTATCAACAGTTAAGTGAGAAATTAAAAGATGCTAGTGAAGCAACAACGATCACGATCAATGAAAAAGAGTATAGTGTCAATGTTGGAAATAGTGCAAAGAATACACTGACAAGAGATGATCTTAAGAAAGTGAAACTTACAGGAACAGTAAGTGGAAAAGAAAAAGAAGTTACATTGGATCAGGTAGCGAACTTCAGAAATAGTGACAGTTTATCTTCTATTAATAGAAACCAGCAGGAAAGAACATTGAGTGTAACATCAGAGATCAAAGATGGCTACAATGTAGGAAAAGTCAGCAGCGCTGTACAAAAGAAGATTAAGAAATACAATGCACCAAAAGGATACAGTATTACAATGAAAGGTGAGATGGAATCCATTCAGGAAACAACAGGACAGATTGGCCTGATGTTATTGCTGGCAGTAGCATTTATGTATTTGATCATGGTAGCACAGTTCCAGTCACTGAAATCGCCATTTATCATTTTATTTACGATTCCAATGGCATTTACAGGAGGATTCTTAGGACTGCTGATCACTGGAAAAGACTTAAGTGCGATTGCAATGATCGGATTTGTTATGCTTGCAGGTATCATTGTAAATAATGGTATCGTGCTGGTAGATACGATCAATCAGTTAAGAGAATCGGGATACGAATTTGAAGAAGCAATCCTGACAGCAGGTACGATGCGTGTACGCCCGATCTTGATGACAGCCCTTACAACGATTCTTGGATTATCTACAATGGCGATTGGTTTAGGGCAAGGTGCCGAGATGATGCAGCCGATGGCGATCGTTACGATCGGTGGTTTGATTTATGGAACTTTACTAACATTATTAGTGGTTCCATGTATTTATGGACTCTTCAATAGAAGAAAAAAGAAAGCAGAGTAAATCTTACAAAACTATTAAATATGACCGCTTTCCTTTACTTTTAAAAAGAGAAAAGATATAATAGTACAAGAATCATGTCAGAATTGACATGATTCTTTGATATATGGAAGAACCATAAGAGAGAAAAGAAAGAGGATAGATCATTGGAAGGAGCAGACATATGAATCAGAAAAAAGATTATGTTCTGAGATGGATTCCGAAGTATTCTATCATTCCGCTGATTACAGCGTTAGTACTGAATACGTTGGTTTACAGTGGAACAATGGTGCTTTGTAAAGGATTATATCATCATGATTTTACAACAGCATTTGACCGGATGGTACCGGTGATCCCAGAATTTACAAGTATTTATTTGATATGTTATGTGTTTTGGGTTGTGAACTACATTATGACTGCGAGAATCAGTAGAGAACATATGTATAGATTTTTGGCAGCAGATTATCTGTCAAGGATCGTATGTGGGATTTTCTTTGTCTTTTTGCCAACAACACTGGTAAGACCAGAGATCACAGGAACAGGATTTTGGGATCAGGCATTACGATTTGTGTATTCGATCGATCAATCGGCAAACTTATTT
>ENA-OPCX01000942-OPCX01000942.1-human-gut-metagenome-genome-assembly--contig:-NODE-942-length-13501-cov-10.968095_pt1 | contig 13501 bp, 7 predicted proteins | sample MGYA00241570_ERZ501491 | MGnify/ENA primary metagenome ERZ501491 (study PRJEB25962, sample SAMEA2042620) | human gut metagenome | biome: human gut; feature: human-associated habitat; material: faeces... | reverse complement strand
CAGATAAGATGGGTGTCTGGATTTCCGGATTCTTTGGAAGTGGTAAATCTCACTTTCTTAAAATACTGTCTTATTTATTAAAAAACAGCACAGTAGAAGGTAAAAGAGCCATTGAGTATTTTACAGATGGTAAGAAGATAGAAGATCCGATGCTTATTGCAGAGATGACAAAGGCTGGAACAATTGAGTCAGACGTCATGCTTTTCAATATTGATTCAAAGGGTTCTGCAAAGGTAGGCTCCGGCAAGGAGGCTATCGTAGAAGTGTTTATGAAGGTGTTTAATGAGATGCAGGGATATTGTGGTTCAATACCTTATCTCGCAGAATTTGAACGTCAGTTGGATAACGAGGGCAGATTTGAAGAGTTCAAAGAGAAGTTCGAGGCGAATGCAGGTGCACCTTGGGAGAAAAAGAGACAGGCATTTGCTGTTATTCAGGATAAAGTAGTAAAGACGTTAGTTGAGATGGACTTTATGAGTGAGGAAGCTGCTCGCAACTGGTGCAAGAATGCAAAGGGTAACTATGACCTCAGTATCGAGAAGTTCGTATCACTTGTGCAGGAATACTGTGCGAAGAAAGGACCGAATCATCATGTTGTCTTCTTAGTGGATGAAATCGGTCAGTATATTGCAGATGATACACAGCTTATGCTCAATCTCCAGACAATCGTGGAAGACCTTGGAACAGCCTGCAAAGGTAAGGCATGGGTTATCGTAACGAGCCAGGAGGATATTGACTCTATTACAAAGACAAAGGGAAATGACTTCTCTAAGATTCAGGGACGTTTTGATACGAGACTTTCTCTTTCGGCATCCAATGTTGATGAAGTAATCCGTAAGCGTGTGCTTGCAAAGAATGAGACAGCAACACAGACGCTTAGACTTCTCTATGAGCAGAAAGAATCAATTATCAAGAATCTTATTACATTTACAGCGGATACAGCGGACAAGAAGCTGTATGCAGATAAGGCGGATTTCGCAGACTGCTATCCGTTCATACCATATCAGTTCAATCTTTTGGGACAGGTTCTTACTGCGGTCAGAACACATGGCGCAAGTGGAAAGCATCTGTCTGATCAGTCACGTTCTATGCTTGCACTGTTTCAAGAGTCGGCAATCAGAGTAATGAACAAAGAAGAGGGGGTATTGGTTCCGTTTAGCTTCTTCTACGATCCATTGCATAAGTTTATTGACCACCAGCACAGTCAGGTAATCTCAGATGCAGAGAATAACAGTAAGCTGGATGAGTTCGATGTAGAGCTTTTGAAAGTTCTCTTTATGATTAAATATGTCAAGGAAATCAAGGCAAATGTGGACAACCTGACTACACTTATGATTTCAAATATTGATGATGACAGAATTGAAGTCCGCTCTAAAATAGAAGAATCGTTAAAGAAGCTGATTAAAGAGACACTTGTACAGAAGAATGGTGAAATATACATCTTCCTGACAAATGAGGAGCAGGAAATCAATAATGCCATCAACAATGAGTCAGTAGAGATGGGAGAAATCATCGGAGAGGCTTCTACAGTTATCTTCGAGGAAATATATACAGAGAAAAAATATCGTTACAACAGTCGTTACTTATTCCCATTCAACCAGAAGGTGGATGACCGATTCTTCAAGGGCAATCAGTCTAACGATATCGGAGTGACAGTTATCACACCTTATGGCGGAGATTATGCAGACTCTGCACTTCGTCTGCTTTCAGCACAGGAAAGCAGTGTGATTGTGAAGCTGCCAAATGACAGTACATTCCTTGATGAGATTACAGAATCCATTAAGATATATAAATTCCTTAATAAAAATGCGTCCGGAGCCAGAGGCAGCTTTGACAGTATCCGCAGGGCAAAAGAGGATGAGCGTATTGAGAAGAAGGATAGAATCCGAATCTTTATTGAGGACGCATTAAAGAATGCTGACATATATGTAAATGGCGATAAGGCAACTATTTCGGCTAAGGAGCCGGCAACAAGAATCAATGAAGCACTCGGTAAGCTCGTAGCAATGAAATACAATAAGCTCACCTATATGGAGACAGCACCGGAGCTTTCAGATATCAGCGCTATCTTTAAACATAGCGATGGTCAGATGAGCTTCCTTGGCACAAGTGATACCACACCGAATAAGCTTGCTTTAGAGGAAGTGGTACAGGTAATCGGATTAAATAATGCCAGACATATGAAGACATCCCTCAAGTCATTACAGGATAAGTTTGGTGCAGCACCTTATGGATTTGATCCAAAGGATGTGCAGTGGCTTGTTGCAATGCTGTTCAAACTGGGAAGAGTGTCTCTTACTCTTAACAGTCAGAGCCTGTCATTGCTTTCAACGAATCCGGATGAACTGGTCAGATATATTACAAAGCGAGAGTATGTAGAGAAACTCCTGATAGACATCAGAGAAAGAGCAACGGACGGACAGATTCGTTCTGCAAAAGAAGTTATGAAGGATTACTTCGGATTTACTGTATCCAGTGATGATGATGACAAAATCATGAGCAGCTTCAAGAACAGGGCAAAGGATAAAGTTGAAGTATACGATGACATCCTTGTAGAGTACAGAATCAATCCGAAATATCCTTGTAAGCAACTGATGGAAGAGGCAAGAAAGAGACTTGCAGAAATCCTTGATATCAATGACCCTACAGAGTTTTTCAAGACAGTAGATAAGAAGAGGGATGATTTGCTTGATGATGCAGAAGATACTGCACCTGTATTTGATTTCTTTAAGGGAGATCAGAGAAGGATTTTTGAAGATGCAGTAAAGAATCTTACATATTTTGGAAACAGTAAGACTTATGTAAGTGATCAGGAGCTGTTAAAAGTAGTCGAAGAGATAGAGACTATCGTGAAGGACAGCAAGCCTTTTGGTAAGATTCAGAGATTGCCGGAACTGAATAAGAAATTTGGAGAACTTCACATAGGATTGCTTGAAAAGGAAGCGGCAATCATGGAACCGTTAGTACATGATGACTTCCTTAAAGTAAAAGAAGTATTGGATACCAAGCCATTTGCAGAAGTGCTCCGTCCTTGCGTTAATCAGAAATTTGAAGAAATTTGGGATAAGCTGAAAAAATCAAATGATATAGCAACAATCAAGAACATCAAGCTGGAAAGTGATACTTTAAAAATCAAGTGTCTGGATGAGATAGATGAATATGAGAGAGCACATCAGCCAGCACCGGAATCACCTGTTACACCGATAGTACCCGGTAAAGAGCCGATTGAACCTACTCCGGTACCAACCAAAATAAAGACAAAGAGACGTAAGAATGTTTCCATCAGCAATGTGGCAGGGGCTAGAACATATTCGATAGAGACAGAGCAGGATATTGATAAGTTCCTTTCCGAGATGAAGCAGAAACTGATGAATGAACTGGAAGAAGACACAATAATAACATTGAGCTAGAAGGAGAAAAATGTAATGATTAAATGTTTTACTTTTGAAAATTTTAAGAGTTTTGAAAAGGCTGAATTAAATCTTGAGGCACTGACAACTTTGATAGGAACCAATTCTTCTGGAAAAAGCAATGCTGTAGAGGGAATTGCAATATTAGCAAAGGCAGCGACGGGAATTGAATTAAATACAATATTGGATGGAACAAAAAGTACAGGAGCTGTGGTTCGTGGTGGCAGCCGGGGCTGCGCTAGATTCAAAACTAATGCATTTAAATTGGGATGTTTAATAGATTTAGATGAAACTAATGATTTACTATATGAAATAAAAGTTGGAGTTGGAGATCGTGTAAGCGTTGAAGAAGAAGGATTATATCTCGTAAAAAGAGATGCTTTCAGTCCTAAAACTAATAAAATTTTTAAGACAAAAAAGGCAGAGGATGGTCGTGCTGAAATAAAGGTGCAATATAAAAATGGAATGAGAGGAAATGATCCAGATACAATTTGTATACGATCTTCTGCGATTTTACCACAAATGGCAATTAAGATGGGAAGAGATACAGAAGAAGAAAAAATAATTATATCTTACATGGATAAGGTTATAAGTCACTTAAAGAACATTCGGATGTTAGATCCGGTTCCTTCTGTTATTCGTGATTATGTTCGTACATCAGACGTTGAATTACGACAGAATTGTGATAATCTTTCAGCTGTATTAAATGAAATGTGTAAAGATACATTAAAAAAGGATAGATTATTAAAGGTCGTAAGAGAACTTCCAGAAAATGATGTGGAGGATATAGAATTTATTGATACAAAGATAGGCGATGTAATATTTGCATTGAGAGAAAGAAATCTTAATTCTACAGAGTTAGTGGATGCCCGACAGTTATCGGATGGTACATTGCGATGTATTGCAGTGCTAACGGTAGCATTAATAGGAGAACCGGGCAGCTTGATAATGATTGAAGAACTTGATAATGGTATTCATCCAGCCTGTGTATATAAATTAATAGAACAATTAATCACAATAGGTAAAGAACGGAAAATTGATATTATTATTACTACTCACAATGCTACTCTTTTAAATTCATATAAAAAAGATGAACTTTTGGGTGTTTCTGTTGTATATCGTGATAAAGAAAGAGGAACAAGCAAAATAAAATCATTTGTAGATATTGATGATTTTCCGGCTATGTTGGCATCAGGTGGATTGGGAAATGCAATGATTGATGAAAGCTTACTAAAATCTTTAAAGAAAACAAACGAGAAAAAAGACTATTCATGGTTGGGGGTGTAATAAATGAATGTTAGATTTATAGACACATCCGTTATGTTGAATTTACTTGAAGTTCCGGGAAGAAGTGTTGATTCACAGATGATAAAAAAGGAATTTAGACAGACAATAGAAAACAAAGAGATTCTGATTCTTCCAGTAGCAACGATTATAGAAACAGGGAATCATATTGCCCATATCAATAATGGAAATTGCAGACGGACAATAGCGGCTACATTTGGTAATTTTTTGAGAAAAACAGCAGAAGGAGAAGCACCATGGCAGTTATATGGAAAGGAGCTAGAAAACGAAGGTCTCTTATATCTAGCAGACCATATAGAAGAGTATTCAATACAGGGGATAGGTGTGGGAGATATGTCTATTATTCACGCATATGAGCAATATAAGTCTAATACTCCGGGAATAGGCAGAATAATGATATGGAGTACAGATACACATTTGCAGGGATATATAGAGGAAAATGTATCAGAAACTACATATAGGAGACGAAGAAAATTGTAAACACAAACCATTAGTTTGGAGGATATAGCACATGAACAAAAATGCAATTAAAAAATTTGCAATAGATGCAAGAAATAAGCTGATAGCATCCGTTACGGATAAAGCCGGTATGCTTGGAATTACACCGGATAATTGCAGTGAAGCAATTACAAAAGGTGCTGATTTCGAGGTATACAAGACAGCAGCAGGAACAGAGGTAACACTTAACAAAAAACAGTGTGAGCAGAGAAGAAAACTGGTAGACCAGATTCATGCAAGAGGCTTTGAAGCGGTAGTGGAAGAAGTAGCATATACATGGTTTAACAGAATCTGTGCTATCCGTTTTATGGAAGTGAATGACTATATGTATCCTGTAAGAGTTCGTGTGCTTTCTTCTGAAAAAGAAGGAAAAAATGAGCCTGATGTGGTAACAATGGCTCCGGATATTGACTGGGATTTTACAGATAAAGAAAGAGAAGAAATCATTGATGCCAAGATGAATAACAGGCTTGATGATTTATTTAGAATGCTTTTTATCAAACAGTGTAATCTGCTTCATGAAGTTTTACCGGGACTTTTTGAAGAGACTGAAGACTATACAGAAATGCTTCTTAATATTTCATTTACAAATGAAGATGATGTGATTCGTATGCTTGTGGATGGTATTGATGAAAAAGATTTTAATATCACATCTGTTGATGAGGATGGCAAGGTAGCAGGACAGGTAGAAATTATTGGCTGGTTATATCAGTATTATAATACAGAGCCTAAAAATAAAGCATTTGCCAAGAAAACCAAAATCACAAAAGAGGAAGTGCCGGCAGTTACCCAGCTTTTTACTCCTGACTGGATTGTACGATATATGGTTGAGAACAGCCTCGGAAGAATGTGGGTAGAAGGACATCCTGATGATGAATTGAAGAACAAATGGAAATACTATTTGGATGAGGCAGAGCAGGAAGAGTCTGTGCAGTTGGAGCTTAATAAGATAAAGGCAGAGTATGCAACTTTAAAGCCAGAAGATATAAAGCTTATTGATCCTTGTATGGGTTCAGGACATATTCTGGTATATGCATTTGATGTATTTATGCAAATATATGAAAATGCAGGATGGTCACAGAGAGATGCTGCACAGAGCATTATACAAAACAATATATACGGACTTGATATAGATGACAGAGCTGCACAGTTGAGTTATTTTGCAGTATTGATGAAAGCAAGACAGTATGACAGAAGAATTCTGACAAGAGGCATAGAACCAAATGTATATGCTGTGCAGGAGAGCAATGGCATTAATCGTGGTCAGCTTAAATACTTTGGCACTGGATTGACAGATACAGAGAAGAATGTAGCAGTATCGCAGATGGAAGGACTTCTTAACACATTGAATGACGCAAAAGAATATGGTTCTTTGCTTAATGTGGAAGATTATGATTGGGAGCTGTTAGAGAAATTTGTAGAGAATACAGATACAGAAAGCCAGATTTCTTTTGATACGTATGGACTAGATGAGACAGCAGAGCAGTTGAAACAATTGATTAGAATTGGCAAGGTGATGGCACAGAAGTATGAAATAGTTGCTACGAATCCACCATATGCAGGAACAAGTAACCTGAGTGCAAAAGTTAATGATTTTGTGAAGAAAAACTATCCGGATAGTAAGGCTGATCTTTTCGCAGTGTTTATTGAGCGTTGTGGGGAGATGCTTAAGAAAAATGGATATCAGGCGATGATTACACAGCACTCATGGATGTTTTTATCTAGTTTTGAAAAATTACGTATTAGGTTGCAGCGACAAACGATTATTAATATGGTTCATTTAGGTGCAAGAGCTTTTGAGGAAATTGGTGGAGAAATAGTTCAAACTACGAGTTTTATATTAACAAAAAAATATGTGTATAATTATAAAGGAACTTATTGTAGATTGGTTCAACCTATTACACAAGATGGAAAAAAGCAAATGTTTATTTCTGGTAATAATCAATATGTTATTCAAAGTGAAAGCTTTCAAGGAATACCAGGAAATCCTATAGCTTATTGGATAAGTAAAAAGATACGCCAAACATTTGGTGGAAATTATATTTCTGATATTTGTGAAATTAAGCAAGGTTTGGCAACTTGTAATAATAATCTTTTTTTACGATTATGGTATGAAGTTGATTATGATTGTATCAGGCTGAATACAAAATATGAAGAAGAAACATATAATTCAGATATTAAGTGGTATCCATATAACAAGGGAGGAGGATACAGAAAGTGGTATGGTAATAGATGTGATGTGGTCAATTGGCAATATGGAGGAAAAGATATTCATAAATATAATAAAATACCGATAGACTTTATGGCTGCTCCTGTGAGGGCAAAAAAATATTATTTCAAAACAGGGATTACATATGGATTAATCGCAAGCACTGGGTTTAGTGCAAGATATATAGAAGGTGGATTTGTTTTTGATGTGGGTGGTTCTATGCTTTTTCCACCAATAAAACATATGAAGTATATTTTGGCATTTTTAAACACAAAATTATGTCAAATGTATCTAGAAATTATTAATCCAACATTGAATCATCAGGTTGGTGATATTGGCAAATTACCTATAATTATTAATGTAAATTATATAGATATGGTTAATGAGATTACAGATAAAATAGTTTTATTATCCCAAAATGATTGGGATTCATTTGAAACATCATGGAATTTTAAATGCCATCCGTTAGTATCTGTAATTTCACATAATAGAACAATTTTTGATGATATAACAGGTATTGATTTAGCGGAATGTTATTCTTGCTGGGAAGATGAATGTAATGATCGATTCAACCAGCTCAAAGCAAATGAGGAAGAACTAAATCGTATTTTTATTGATATTTATGGCTTGCAGGATGAATTAACACCAGAGGTAGAAGATAAAGATATCACAGTCCGCAAAGCGGATTTACAGCGTGATATTAAAAGCCTGATTTCTTATGCTGTTGGCTGTATGTTTGGACGTTATTCATTGGATGAAGAAGGACTTGTTTTAGCAGGACAGCCATTTGGATCACATTTCCTTGAAGCATCAGCACCGGTTTGTGGAACTGGATTTGCAGGAGCACCAGGGGAATCCGTTCCAATAGGTGAATTTTATTATAAGACAGATGATGGTGTGAATAAATGTACTTATAATCCAGACAGAGATAATATCATCCCAATTTGTGATGAAGAATATTTCTCAGATGATATTGTATCAAGATTTTGCGAATGGGTGAAGATTGTATATGGTGAGAAATCATTGGAAACAAACCTTGATTTTATTGCAAAAGCACTTGTCAACAAAGGAAACACAAGCAGAGAAGTAATCAGAAATTATTTTTTAAATGATTTCTTTAAGGATCATTGCAATACTTATTCTGTTACAGGTTCCGGTAAACGTCCTATTTACTGGATGTTTGATAGTGGTAAGCAGAATGGTTTTAAGGCACTTATTTACATGCACCGATATGATGCTGATACCGTTGGTAGGGTAAGAACAGATTATCTTCATAAAGCACAGAAATATGTGGAGACTGCAATGCAGAGTGCTCAGTATACCATTGACAATGCGACATCTGCATCAGAGAAATCTAAAGCCACAAAGGCGGTAACAAAGTACACCAAACAGCTTGCAGAAATGAAGATATATGATGAAGCTATTGCTCATGTAGCCAATCAGCGAATTGAGATTGACTTGGATGATGGTGTAAAGGTAAATTATGCAAAGTTCCAAGGCGTGGAAGTTGCACAGGAAGGCAAGAAAACATTGAAAGTGGACTTGCTGGCAAAAATAAAATAAAAAGAAAGAGATGAAAATTATGAGTAGTTTACAGGAACAAATAGATGCAATGTCTAAATCTATTAAGACGGACAGCTACCCAATGTCAATTGGTGAGTTAGCTGCATTATATAAAGATGGTGATTTGGATATTAGTCCAGTATATCAGCGATTGTTTAGATGGGATATGGAGCAACAATCGACCTTAATAGAGTCAATTTTGTTGCAAATTCCTATCCCACCGATTTATGTATACCAATCGGAAAATGGAAAATGGAATCTTATAGATGGTCAACAACGTTTATCAACAATATTTAAGTTTATGGGAATCCTAAAAAAGGATATACAAGATGTTGAAAGTGAAGAAACGGATGAAACTCTGTATGAAAGGGAACCATTAACGAAAACTAAATTTCTTCCTGCACTAGAAGGTAAGTACTGGGAGGACGATAATCCAGAAAAGTCGTTAACAGATGCTCAGAGAAGATACATTAAGCGATCAAAGATTATGATAATCATAATAGATAAAAGTAGTGATAGCTTTGCTCAATATGAAATGTTTCAGCGATTAAACACAGGTGGGAGCCATTTGAGTCCTCAGGAGATTAGAAATTGTCTTCTTGTGGTTAAAAATGAGGATGTATATAGATGGTTTAAAATGTTAAGTGAAAATGAAGATTTTAGAAACGCAGTTCCAATTTCGGAGAAAGATGCAGATGAACAGGGATATATAGAATTAGTAGTAAAATATTTTGTCCTAAGGTATTCGAAATTTGAGGTTAGTGATTCTGAAAATTATAATAATTTTATTACAGATGAAATTTTATCACTCATAGATGATAAAAAAATAGACAGAGAAAAGGATGAAGATATTTTCAATAGAACATTTAAGCTGATTTTTGATATTATGGGAGAAAATGCGTTTAAAAGATATAATCCGGAAAAAGATACTCATTGCGGACCGGTTTTAGTGGGTGCTTATGAGGCCATAGTACCTGGAGTATCCGAAAACATTGAATATTATGAGAAAAATAATGCAATGCTAAAAAAGTGCATAGATGATATTTATATATCCAAAGAGTATTATGATGCAACTAAGCGTGGGGTCAGACCAGTTGTAAGGATTAAGAAGCTAGCAATAGCTAGTAGAAACTTACTAAATGGCAGCGAAAATTGAAACAGTTGAAGAACTAGAGACAAAACTTCAAGAAGATTTAGCATGGAGAAAAAAAGAAATGCTATCAATTAAGATGATGGCTGATAAAGGTGACGCTAATGAAAATATTTTGTTACGTTCAGGGATAGCGATGCTTTGTGCACATTTTGAAGGATTTGTTAAATTTGCTTCTAACTGTTATGTAAAATATGTATCTGCACAAAAAATTAATTCCTGTTTTTTAAAAGACAATTTTATGGCATTCAGTCTGACCAATGCTATAAAGCAATGCAGTAATACAGAAAAGATAAGTGTGTATCAGAAGGTAATTGATAAGGTGCGTGAAATATATGATGCACCATTTTGCGAAAAGAGAGATGTGATATCAACACATTCTAATCCAAGTAGTACAGAATTAAAAGAAATTGTTGCAAGTATAGGACTAGAAACAGATATATTTGATTTGAAAGTAAATTATATTGATAGTAATTTGTTGAACAATAGACATAAGGTTGTTCATGGTGAACGTTATCCAATTGACAAAGAAGATTTTAGAAAAACATTTGAAGTCATTATGGAATTGATTGAACAGTATGAATGTCTGATTGTTCAGGCAGCAGAAGAAAAAAAGTTTATGAAAGAGAGCAATGATTGATGCAAATTTTAGGACAAATTCCTACTCCCCCCCAATATGTGAATTTAATGCTTGATGAAGTAGGATATCAAGAGCAATTATTAGGAAAAACTTTTATAGACAATTCATGCGGTAATGGAAATATTTTGGTAGAAGCAGTAAAAAGATACATTAGTGCATCTAAAAAAGAAGGATATACTATAGAAACTATCAAAAGAAATTTAGAATGTGATATCTTTGGGTATGATATTGATAAGAAAGCTGTAAATACAACTATTAAACGTTTGAATGAAATTGCAGGAAAAGAAGAAATATATGATGTAAGTTGGAATGTTCATACAGCAGATTATTTAGAAACACCTGCAAATAAATTTGATTACATAGTGGGCAATCCACCTTATATTACTTATCATGATTTGACAACAGCACAAAGAGGATATGTAAAGGACAATTTTACATCATGTCAAGAAGGAAGATTTGATTATTGCTATGCATTCATTGAAAAAAGTATTAAATCATTAACTACAACTGGAAAAATGGCATATTTAATTCCGTATAGTATATTTCGCAATAGATTCGCTTCTAATCTTCGAATACAATTGTTGGTAAAACTCTGTAAAATTATTGATTTATCGGGTATAGTTGTGTTCCCGAATAGAACAGTTGGGGCAGCAATAATTATATGTAAAAATGATAATGTAGAAGAAGTAGAATATATACATGAAGAAAATAAAAAGAACATAATAAGAAAAGCTGCGTTAGATGAAAAATGGATTTTTAAAACACAACCAATTGCTGAAAATAAATTTGGAGATTATTTCAATGTTTTAAATAGTGTTGCAACCTTAAAAAATGATATTTTTCTTTTTGAACCCGAAAGAGAAGATGATAATTACTATTATTTTGAAGATATAAAAATTGAAAAAACAATGGCTCATACTGCTGCCAGTCCACGCAGTAGGCGAACCAATCGGAATTACAAAATTATTTTCCCATATAAGATAGAAGAGCAGAATGTAGTACGGATAAAGGAAGAGGATTTTCAAAAACAATATCCTTGCACATATCAATATCTTTTAAAGAAGAAAAAAGAGTTGCAGAATAGAACTTTAGATAAAAGGACAAAATGGTATGAATATGGAAGAAGTCAGGCATTATCAAGTATAGGAAGTGAAAAGATACTTATTCCAATGGTTCTGTCTAGTAAACTTATAATTTATAGAGAAGAAGCAGATACCATTCCTTTTGCGGGATATTATATTATATGTAAAACCTCTCAATATACATTAGATGATGCAAAACATATTTTGGAAAGCTCAGATTTTATGAATTATATAAAAGCATATGGAACTCCTACTACAAAGACATCTTATAGGATTTCTACTAGTGATATAAAAAATTTTAAATTTTAATGATGGTTGTTTTATGTAAATTGAATTGAGGTGACAACATGAATTTAGTACCTGATTTTAAAAATACACTGTTTAATTACAATGTTAAGGATATAGCATTAGATTTTTCAGAAATGGGTATAGATGCAGCAATTAACAATGATATATTGGCGGAGGTTCCAATTGCAAAATCTATTGTGGCATTTTGTAAAACAGGAGTGGCTATTAGGGATAGAAATTTGCTCAAGCAAACTTTGAGGTTTATTGATGAATTCCGGAGAAACGCTATATCGCCAGAAAAAGTAGAAGATTATAAGAAAAAAATGGAAAATCCTAAATTTGCAGAAAAAGAGCTTAGCAGGGTTCTTTATCTATTGGATTGTAATATTGATACTGTTAAGTCTGGTATATTAGCGAGAATGTATGCTTCATATATAGATGGAAAAATTAGTTGGAATGTATTTTGTGAATTATCTGACCTAAATTCAAGAGTGTTTATTGCAGACTATAAAGCATTGGTAATAATGGATGAAGGCGACATTGATTATCATATTACGGAAAGATTAATTGGTTACGGACTAATGATGGAAGTGGAATCACCAAGTAAAACAAATGCCATAAATGATATATTTTCAGGAATTAGAAGTAAGAAAGATCCAAGTATAGCATATGACTTGAATAGGGAGCCATGCGTAAGAATAACTGAATTTGGAAAACTGGTACGAAGTTTTTTAGACAATAATTTATTTGAAGATGATGAGCTATAAATGACAAAGTGACCTATTATTTTAAAGTAAAGGAAGGTTTTATTATTGATAAAGCAGGAAATATTAAACGAGTTGAACCTTGGAGAAAATCATGAGCGAGAATGTAAGCTAGCAACTGGTGGACTTCCAGAGAGCATATGGGAGACTTATTCTTCTTTTGCTAATACAAATGGTGGCACGATTCTGCTTGGAATTAGGGAACACAGAGATTCTTTTACTGTTGAAGGACTGACAGATAAGCAGATTGTTAAATATCAGAAGGATTTCTGGAGTACATTGAATGACAGGAATAAGGTGTCAAAAAACATTTTGCTGAATCATCATGTCAGACCAGTGACTGTCGGAGAAAAGAAAATATTAAGAATTGATGTCCCAGCGGCAGACAGACACGATAAGCCGGTTTATATTGGGACGGATCCGATGAAAGGTACTTATAAAAGAGATTATGAAGGTGACTTTCTTTGTACTGAAGAGGCTGTCCGTGCGATGTTTGCAGACCAGAGAGATGTATCTGGTGACGTGGAAGTGCTGGATGAGTTTGGATTGGATGTGCTGAATCAGGATACTATAAAAGGCTATAGAATCATTT
>ENA-OPCX01000930-OPCX01000930.1-human-gut-metagenome-genome-assembly--contig:-NODE-930-length-13576-cov-2.413579_pt1 | contig 13576 bp, 6 predicted proteins | sample MGYA00241570_ERZ501491 | MGnify/ENA primary metagenome ERZ501491 (study PRJEB25962, sample SAMEA2042620) | human gut metagenome | biome: human gut; feature: human-associated habitat; material: faeces... | reverse complement strand
GGTACATTATAATATAGGAAACGCAAAAATACCGACTGCTCACGGAAACGATATAGCCGGTACCCTTGCCATCATAGCGGCAATACTGTGCCACTACGATGGCACGGCCCTGCCACACGGATGGCACAGCGTTGCCACTGTGATGGCACGACCGTGCCAAAGGCGATAAATAAACTGGCACTGCAAACAATTGATAAACAAACATATGCTAGCATGAAAATTTCCCCAGAGGAGACATCTAAAAGACAGGGGACTTTATCTTTTATCTAGATATCTAAAGACAGAATAAAAATCTGCCGTTTTTTTTCATATATTTGAGGTCTCATCTAAATATAAACAAATAATGAAGCACTTGAGTTCCTCTATTTTATTGGGGCTTGGGTTGTTTTCCTTCTTCTCCTGTAAAGAAGCGACAGCGCCCGCCCCTATCCTGCCCGTTCCCACGCCGGCACAAGTTGAATGGCATAAGATGGAAACATACGCCTTTGTCCATTTCGGATTAAATACGTTCAATGATCTGGAATGGGGTTACGGAAACACTCCCGCCTCCACATTCAATCCAACGGATCTGGATTGCGATCAATGGGCGCAAACAATCAAAGCCGCCGGATTGAAAGGCGTAATCTTAACCACCAAGCATCACGACGGTTTCTGTCTATGGCCTACCGCCACAACCGAATATAGCGTAAAGAATTCTCCTTGGAAAGATGGCAAAGGGGATATGGTAAAAGAACTATCCGATGCTTGTAAGAAACACGGGCTGAAATTCGGTGTCTATCTCTCCCCTTGGGACAGAAACAGTGAGAACTACGGACAACCGGGATATGTAGAGAAATTCCATGCCCAATTACATGAATTAGTCTCCAACTATGGCCCGTTGTTCGAATACTGGTTTGATGGGGCAAACGGTGGCAATGGCTGGTATGGCGGCACGAATGAAACCCGTGCTATAGACGCTAAGACCTATTATCAATATGCGCGTCAGGGCGCGGGCGCCGTGTACCTGCACGCGCACCACCCGGACATCATGGTTTTCGGAGGGACAGTACCCGATATCCGCTGGATCGGTAACGAGGAAGGTTGGGCCGGTGATACCCAATGGAGCATCTTCGCCCCGGAACCCTCCATGCCTACTTTCCAACAGAGTGTATGGGGAGATGAGAACGGGCCGATGTGGCTAGGTGGAGAATGCGATGTATCTATCCGTCCGGGATGGTTCTATCACTCCCGGGAAGATCACCAAGTCAAGTCGCTGGCAAAATTAGTCGATCTTTATTACCGAAGCGTCGGGCATAACGCCAATTTCCTATTGAACTTCCCCGTAGCGTTGAACGGAAAAATAAGTCCGGTAGACTCCGCCCGTGCCGTACAATGGTATCAAACCATCCAAAATGACTTTAAGGAGAATCTTTTGAAAGGATGTTACGTACAAGCGAGCAATAAAAGAGGACGTAATTTTAGTCCCAATAAGGCAGTAGATGGGGATTGGGATACCTATTGGGCTACGGACGATGGAGTAACCAGTGGTTCATTGACTTTCACGTTAACCCATCCTACCGATGTAAACCGCTTGGTCATACAAGAATATATCCCATTAGGACAACGAGTACGCTCGTTCAATATCGAACTCGAGCAAGAGGGTAAATGGATTCCGGCACAGACCGTGGATTCTACGACAACTGTCGGCTATAAACGAATTGTCCGTTTCCAGACCGAGAAAGCGGAGAAGATACGCATCAACTTCACGGATGCCCGCGGACCGCTTTGTATCAATAACGTGGAGGCATACCTTGCCCCCGCCTTGGTGACCGAGCCAACGATTGCCCGTAATATCAATGACGAGGTAACCATACAGGCCGGGGATAAAGGTTCCGAGGTTCATTATACCACCGACGGTTCAGATCCGACCAAGGACTCACCGCTTTATCAGGTGCCATTCGCTTTCGCTCAAAAAGGAACTGTCAAGGCGATTGCCTATGATCCGACTTTCGATACAGTCAGTCCGGTTTCCGCGCAAACGTTCGATATTCCTGCTTGTGATTACACGATCGTATCACCGAAAGATGAGAAAACCAGCCTGATCCTAGACGGAAACGGCTACACGACCTACTATTTGCCACAAGGGAAACAAGAGTTAGTCGTACAATTAGCGAAAGAAATGCCTATATCCGGATTCCGCTACACCCCGAACCAAGGACGTGACGCAAGCGGTCATATCTCCAACTATCAATTATATATTAATGGAAAGAAGGTGGCCGAAGGCGAATTCTCCAATATCAAGGCTAACCCGATCGAGCAAGTCGTACATTTCCCAATAACGAAAGGTAACCAAATCCGTTTGGTCGCAACCCGTATCGTAGATAATAAAAAGCAAGCGGGTATCGGTGAATTCTCGGTAATTACGGAAAAATAAAGAATATCTAATAAAAGCAGAAGGGACCGCCTCGAAAGTTTAATTTCCAGAGGCGGCCCCTTTTTATTATTTATCAATCTTTTATTTATCCTTGAAGGTACCGGTTCATTTGCTTATACACGGCACGTATATTTAATGGTTTAGATATATGAGCGTTCATACCGGCCTCCCTACTTTTCTGCACATCCTCAGTGAAGGCGTTGGCTGTCATAGCGAAGATAGGAACCTTTTGAGCATCAGAACGCCCTAATGCCCGGATACATCGGGTAGCCTCATAGCCATCCATATGAGGCATCTGCACATCCATCAATATCAAATCATAATATCCTTCGGCAGATTCCTTAAACATCTCTACGGCCTGTACCCCGTCCTCAGCGCTCTCCACCGACGCACCGGTAACTCCGATCAATTCCTCCGCTATCTCCCGGTTAAGCTCATTGTCCTCAACCAATAAGATCCGTTTACCTTTGAAATCATAATCAATCACATAACAATCCCTCGCAAGGTCACTTCGCCCATCAATATCGGAAAAACGAGTGGGCTTACCCGATTCCTTTATTTTGCCGAAAGGCAGATCAACGGTGAATGTACTGCCACTCCCCTGCACGCTCGTCACATGTATGCCACCACCCATCAACCCTGTGAAACGCTTAACGATAGAAAGCCCTAATCCTGTACCTCCATATTTATAAGTAACATCCACATTTTCCTGTTCGAACGATTCGAAGATTTTATCATAATTCTCCTCGGCTATACCACATCCCGTATCGATTACCTCGAAACGAAGGTAAACATTCTCTTGATCCTCACCTGTTTTAGATACCCGAAGTTTAATCATTCCCTTGGCCGGCGTAAATTTCAGCGCATTCGATAACAGGTTGGAGAGAACTTGATTCAAGCGCAAGGAGTCTCCTATAATCTGTACTTCCAGATCACTAGCCAATATCGTCTCATAGCTGATCCCTTTACTCTTGGCCTGCTCGCCATACAGATTTTCAAAGTCCTGCAAGAATGCCCGGAAATTAAAGCTCTCATGTCGAAGTTCCACTTTTCCGCTTTCTATCTTCGACATATCCAGCACGTCGTTAATGAGAGCGAGAAGATGCTTGGAAGACATGATTACTTTCTCAAGACAATCCTTTATCTTATCGGTATTATCTATGTTTTGCATAGCGATAGTACTCATACCTACAATTCCGTTCATCGGCGTACGGATCTCATGACTCATCCGGGAAAGAAACTCGCTCTTCGCCAAGTTAGCCGCCTCAGCCCGTTTCAGGTTGCCCTGTATCACGGTCGCTTTCATCCGGGCCCCTATAGCCAGCAGTAATGCCGTAAACAGCACCGACAGGACAAACATCACGATAAACATAAATTGTAAGGGATTCGCATATATAAAGTCCGTAAGAGAAAATTCACTCACGCCGATAGATTCCAGATTCCGATTGCGTATAACAGTCCTCTCGGACTCAGAAAGATTATTGATCGCCTTGTTGAGTACGGTTAATAAGTCCGGGTCAACCGGGGTAGGTAACGCAAAACTTATCGCACTCTGATCATTGACCAATGTCACAGGAGCAAGATTGGTGAAATGATAACGCGAAATATCCTGTTCCATTTTAGAGGACAATCCATAGATAAAATCAGCCTCTCCGCTATTGACAGCGGCTAATGCCTCCTTAATGCCCGGATAGGACCGAATCTTTTCCGCAGATATGCCACTTGGAAATCGCTGACTTTCCACCAAAGCACCAACCAAACCCGGAGCGGGATAACTACAGGCTTTATTGCGTACTATGATATTGTTCGCACTCACATAAGAGGCTGAAAGCGCAAGCCCTAGCTGGGCCGCATCGTTCTCATCTCCCAAGAAAAAGCCTAAGATATCAGCTTTCCCTCGTTGTACCAGATGGACCGCATCACTATAATTCTTCGCATACACATACGAAAAATCCAAACCCGTAAAGTCCTTGATCTCATCCAATACATCCACCATGATACCGACATGGTTCTTCTGGGAGGTTTCTTTACAATAAAAAGGATACCAATTCTCCGGAACGGCTACCGTGATCGTTTTCCTTTTCTTGACATATTCCAAGTCCCGGTCACTAAATTGGACATTTACAAGTCGGGCAGGGAAGTTAGCGGCATAACGCTCTGCCGCAAAATTTGGATTGGCATCCAAGATCCGTTCCAAAGCCATATTCAAACCATCCAATACTTCCTTATTACTCGGATTGGTTACGATATAATAGGGTTGAGAATTATATGTAGCGATCACCCGTACAGAATCGTGATTGTAAATAATGCCACTCAACAGCAAGTCTATCTCTCCATTCATTAAATAAAAATATAATCCCTCGTCGTTCTTCTGCATATCTTTCAAGCTGTAATATTGGAACTTACAGTCTAATCCGTTGATAGCCAAAAACTCCTTGAGGCGGCGAATATTTTCTTTCGCATTCTCATATACACCGATGGTTTTCCCGTTCATACTCTCCAAATTATAGCTATGGATAGTACGATCGTCAGAACGAGCAAGCAACAAAGAACGGCTATATCCCATATTGTAATCCGGATAAGCATAATATTTCTCTAAACCGGGTATATAATAGTTTCCACCCATCAATTCATACTGACCTGCGATAAATTCATTTAACATGGCTTGCCCGTTCGTATCAATATACTCGTATTCCCAACCGGTATATTTGGCAATCTCATTGAGATAGTCTACGAGCATACCATGACGACTACCGTCCTCCGCCGTCCAACTCATGCCTACCACCTGCGGAAAGGCAACCCGGAGCACACGTTTTTCACTTGTCCGTGCTAACGCAGACAAATGAAACGCCAGCATTATAAATACTAACAAACTTATAGTTATACCATGACCCACATATCTCAGAAGTAAGTTCATTATAATGTATATCTTTTATTATCGGCTTTCCCGATGATAACAATCCCTAGACCTCTCCGCAAAACAACGGTTTATTTAGGATAATGCCTATTCATTCTTGTGAACAAAGCTTTTGCGTACCCCAAAACAGAGTACGCAAATATACTACATTTTATATCACAGCGGATTATAAAATAATTGATTTTTAAGAGAAGATACTATAAAAACAGAAGGGACCGCCTCGAAGGTAAAACACCTCGAAGCAGTCCCTTTCCTAAATCCCAACAAACTTTTATCCCATCGAACTATTGATTACCTGTGTGGTTTTCTCAAAACTCTTCTTTAAGACCTCCTTTACATCCATGGTTTCCCAATATCCCTTATTAAAAAGCTCTACGGATAACCCACCCCGGAAACCGGAGTCGTATAGCAAAGGAAGTACCTTATTAAACGGGCAAATACCATCTCCCGGAAACACCCGATCCGAATCTCTCAACTCCGTACGAGGAGGCAACTCCGGATAATCGTTGATATGAAAAACCGGAAGGATCTTCCCATTTATCAAGCGTAAACTATCAAAACTATTTCCTCCTCTGTACAAATGGTAGAAATCCAATAAGACGGAAGCCCGCAAATGCCCGGAGGCGATCGCTATCGCCATGGTATCCGATAATTGATTCAGAACCCCGGCTCCCCATAGTTCCAATATCGGAGTGACACCCATCTCATCCCCTAAATCCAGTATCGCCCGATAGCGTTCGGAATACTCCGGCAACCGTATACGATCCAATTGAGTAACTCCTTGAGCAGGAGCGGCGATAAATTTACCGCCCAATCCCGCTACCATCTCCATATCATGCCGCATTTGGTTTAGCCCTTCCTTCCGTCTCGAAGGATCATCGGCAAACCACGAGGCAAAACCGATCATATTCTCCAATAAAAGTCCGGAACCTTCCAGCTGACGCCTGAGTGTCTCATAAGTTCCCCCTTGCTTTACGAACGCATCCACATCACGGGTCCATAACTCAATTCCCTCAAAACCAGCCTCGGCACATAAATCAATCTGTTTTTGAACAGGAAGTTTATAACCCGCTATCGTAGAGACATTGAGACAGACACGGAAAGGACGTTTCGAAGAGGATGCTTCGGGTGATGGCTCCTCTTTTTTCTTCGGAGCGCAAGAAGCCAAGCCTGCGAACGTACTGCCCAAAACCGCCAGACCGGTAGTCCGAAGCATATTACGTCTTGAAATCTTTTTCTCAAGCATAACACTCTCGTTTTAAATTAAACCTCCAAAGATTTACGGGCCTCCCGGTCCGGATCATTCCGAGCCTCACACGTATTATTCAAGATCATCACCTCTCCATTTTCTTCCGTGTATTTCGGCCAAGCGGGTAACTCTCCTCCGTTCGGATCTCCTGTCCGCATGAAATTCAACAAAGCGCCAGACATCTTATCTGACAACGCACGAGGTACCTTACCTCCACCCGTATGGGTAAACATCCGATCCGTATTTTTAAACCAGAAACAGATATCCGAGCAATGGAACGCACGCATACGGTTATTAAACAAGGGCGGACACCAGCCAAACCAAGCTACATACACAGGCTGGCCTTGCTTTAATTTTGCGTTAGCCGCCTCAACCACTCGTTGACGGGAAGACAAAATCATCGCCCAAAGCTCCATCGGAGTCTTATCCGGGAAATTCTTGGCGAAAGCCTTCACGATCGATTCCGCTTTATCACCATATTGACTTCTCAGTTTCTCGATCACACCGTCTTGAGTGATTTTTTCCAAAGCCGCATCCGCCCTGTTCGGGTTCCATTCATGGAAAGTCGTACAGAATATCATCGGCACGACAGGAGACTCCAAATGGCTCTCACCGGAGTAGAATACACCGGCCGGAATATTCCGGTCATCAGCAACAGGGCCAAAAGTCCGTCTCATGCTAATCCCTTGATCTTCCCAGCACTTTTTACAAGCCCTATCCGCTATATCCAAATATTCCCGCCAAGGTATTCTTTGCAATTTATCCAGTTGGGAAGCGGTCAGCCCCGCTTCTCTCAAAATATATTCTCCCACCTTCCGGGTCATCACCTGATCGGAAGCTCCTACCGTAGATCCACTTAAAGCCACGGCTCTATGGATCAAACCTTTTGCCGCCGGCATAGCGGCTACTGTACAGACCTTAGAACCTCCTCCGGATTGTCCCATAACCGTTACGTTCCCGGGATCTCCACCGAAATTGGCGATATTATCATGAACCCATCGCAAGGCGGCAATAATATCTAACATCCCCACGTTTCCGGAATCCTTATACGCTTCTCCACCAACACCAGATAAGTCAGAGAAGCCAATCGGCACCAACCGATGATTAATGGAACAGAATACGATATCTCCTTCCCGGCTTATATTCTCTCCATGATATCCATCCTGCTCGATCCCACTACCATTTGTAAAACCGCCGCCATGCAGCCACACCAATACGGGACGTTTCTTACCATCCGCAATGCCCGGTGTCCATACATTTAAATATAAGCAATCCTCACTCACATCCCAGTAGTTCCAATGATCGGCAAAAGTTCCGTAATTATTGGGCCACCGGTTCTCCATACGTTGCGGCGCCGTATTCCCATAAAAAACCGCTGGTCTCACATCTGTCCACGGCTCTGGTTTTTGGGGAGGCATAAAGCGATTTTTTCCCGACGTATCAGCCCCATAAGGAACTCCCAAGAACGTATATACATGATTCAGCAGATATCCCTGCACCTTCCCATACTCTGTCTGGGCGATGGCGATATCGTCACCGATAAATAAAAACTGTCCATCCTCTCCTTCCTTGACGTTTTGTTTAAGGGAGGAATCCCCGGACGGGGCACATGAGGAAGCCGTTACCAAGCTTCCCATGCTTAAAGAGGCTGTGCCCAGTCCTAGGTTTTTCACGAATTGTCGTCTATCCATATGCATAAAAACACAACTATTAATATCCCGGATTCTGTTTCCAAGATTGGTTTTTCGTAATCTGATCGTATGGTATCGGGAATAAATCACGCGAATTATTATTCAAGGCTTCCTTAAATGTCCAGCTACCTTTAGCGAACTTATCCCAACGAACCAAGTCTTGACGACGCCAACCTTCCCAAGCAAATTCACGGCCACGTTCATTGATCAACTCATCCAACGTTAATGTTTCCGGAATATACACAGGCTGATTTGCCCTTTCACGTATTAACTGGAATGCAGGTTCCGCACACAAAGCTGATAAAGTAGCGGCATTACCACCTCTCAAAATAGCTTCAGCCTTCATATAATAGATATCAGCTAAACGATATAAAACAAAATCATTGTTCATATTACCAGTCATACCCAACTCATATTCATACTTCTGAATACGAGCGCCTTCCCAACGATAAGCGGCATTAATAGAAGATACCTCAATAGTCAATTCCAATTGTTTTCCCGGATTATCACCATCCTCAACAGGCTCGCCCGTGACCTTATCATAAATCAAACCGTAAATAAAAGTCGCCTTTTTCCGGGTATCGTCATCTTTATATAAAGCAAGGAAGTCCGGAGTAGCGCAACCTCCATTCCAACCGCCCACATTTATACCCCACATCTGGCGAGACTTGGGATGTCCGGAGAATTTATGGAAATGAAACTCGTAGTCTCCATTTGAATTGATACCATTTTGCATCGGTACCACGAAAATATTTTCTTTACAAGACTCATTCGCCACTTTAAATGGAGCGGAGAAATCAGATACGACCTCATAATATCCGGAGTTAATCACTTTATCGCAATACTCTATCACTTTATTCATATCGTCCTTATCATAAGAAGAGGCCCCTTTGAACACCTTAGCGTTCAAATATAGTTTTGCCAACATCGTATAAGCCATCGATTTCGTACATCTTCCATAATTCTCGGCAGACGGAGCGTCATCCAAATATTCCATATTATCTAAGATACAATCTACGACTTTCTGATAAAGCTCAGGACGGCTTGTCTGAGGAGAAGCCGTGATTTCACTCTCATACGTGTCGATATAAGGAACGTTCCCGAATAAATCCAGTAAGATAGAATAATAGAAACATCTCAAGATAACAGTCTCCGCACGATATTTATTATAGATATCGACATCCATCTCCTCTTTATATGTATCCAAGTCGTAAACCACACGGTTACATGTCGTTATTCCAGAAAATACGGAAATCCACACATTATTCAATGCATCCAGATTGTATTGCCATTGATGACGATGGAAATCCTGCCATACCCCTCCGTCATACCAGTCATTACCCGGCGCACGAGTCGGAACAACACATTCATCCGAGGAAACAGTCTGCAACCCCCATACTCCCCAGTGATTCTGATAAGCCTGCAATTCCGCATAGGCAGCACCTACCGCTTGCGGAATCAAAGAAGGATCCGCATAAAAGTCATTTGAGACCATTTGTCCCGTCGTATCTTCATATCCGTACAAGAAGGAGCGATAACCAAGAAACAAATCATTGACACTATATATATTAAACTATATTTTTTCATAACCTTCGATATTTAGAGTATCCATTAAAACGTAACATTCAAACCAAGAATAAAAGAACGACTAGCCGGATAATAACGAGTCCTCTCAATACCCATATTATCTAATCCTACCATATCAACCTCCGGGTCGATACCCTTATAGCCTGTGATCGTAAACAAGTTCTGACCAGTCAAGTACAAACGTAAGTTTTGCATGAAACCTAATTTCTTCACCGGCACATTATAACCCAATGTGATATTGTCCAACTTCACAAAAGAACCATCCTCCAAATAATAACTAGAGGCTTGAGCCGCATCTTGCAACGGGATATCCATTACCGAAGCCAACATATTCTTCTCCTTTCCAGCCACATTCCGATTCTCCAATGCCATACGGCTTACATTATATACATCATTGCCTACGACAGCACGGAATGTAAACGATAAATCGAAGTCACGATATTTAAACTCGTTAGTCCATCCTGCTATAAAATCAGGTTGCGCATTACCTACGATCTCACGATCCTCATTATATGTAAAGTCACCACTACCATCGACATCCTTGAATTTCCATTTACCATCTTCCGTAAATCCCTCGAATACCGGCAAATAAAAATCACCGACCTTGCCACCCGGGACCAAACGAATCAATGGAGTCGAGTTCATACCTCCTAAATCACCATCCGACAAATAACCGGTCTCAATCCAGTCAGTCTGGAAAGTCTCATTACTTAATTTGTCCAATTTATTCGTGTTAAATGAGAAGTTAATAGAACTAGTCCATGAGAAGTTCTTATTCTGCACCGGGGTTCCGGAAACAGAGAATTCCAGACCTTTACTTGTAGCGTCGCCAACATTCGCCAACATAGAAGAATATTGGTAAGGAGGAGTCGGGACCTTATATTTATACAACAAATCTGAAACCTTACGGGTATACAAATCAACGGTCACGTTCAAGCGGTTATTCAACGCTGCAAAATCAACACCTAGATTCCATTCGCCTTTCCGCTCCCATTTCAAATCCGGATTCTGGTTCTGTGTCGGCCCATAAGCATTGATCCATTGTTTAGAAGTATGATCATAAAAACGGCCTACCACTCCCATCATTGACAAAGACAAATAATTATCTGAAGGCATATTTCCTGTCACGCCATATCCCAAGCGCAATTTCAAATCGTTAATCCAGCTAGCGCTTTCCATAAAAGCCTCATTACCGATAGACCAACCGACACTTACCGCAGGGAAAGTTCCCCATTTATAATCCGCACCTAAACGAGTAGAACCCTCACGTCGTACAGACGCTGATAACAAGTAACGATTTCCCCAGTTATAATTTACACGGCCGAAGAACGAAACCAAATTATCTTGGGAAACCGAACCATCCATCATGCTTTGGCTAGGATTATTAATCAAGTTACTACCCGCACCCAAATTATAGTAAGAATATACATCCGAATCAAAATTCGAGTTATTCATACCAAATGATTCCCGATAGTTATGCTCATAGGTATACCCACCTAATACCACCAAATGGTGTTCTCCAAAAGATTTTACATAGTCGATCGTCGTCTCCAGTGTTTTATTAAAACGAGTATTAAAACTCCGAGACGCTGACCCGAAACTAGAAGTGTTAAATACCTCTCGTGAGGTATAAGTACCCTTATTTATATCAGAGTATTTCAATGAGCCAAAAGCTTGCGCACGAAGTCCTTCCAAAATGTTCCAAGTTACACGAGCAGACCCTTGGAAAAGTCCGCCTTTTGTACGACGGTCACGCTGCATAATATAAGCCACCGGATTTGAATATCCCTGAATATCCAGCGCATAATACCCTCCGGCATCTATCGTTCCCGTCTCGTCGTATACGGGTGCCGTAGGATTATAATAATACGCATGCTTAAAAGCGGAATAATCATCATAGCTGGAATTCTCACCTTCCCGGTCAAAACGACGATAAGTAGCGTCGTATGCTATTTGAATCTTTTTATCGAATAAATTCTGATTAGCGGAAAAACGAGCGATCATCTCATTGAACCCTGACTTAAGAGCGATACCTTGATTATTTCGATAAGATACAGAAGCCCGGTAATTAAAATCGGTCGTACCTCCTGTCAATGCCAAGTTATGCGAATGGGAGAACGGAGTTCGGGTAATCTCATCCATCCAATTCGTATCATATCCCCGGTCGTTTCCCCCATTTGCCAAAAACTGGTCACGATCCATGACTTCCAATTGATTGGCTATGGAAGAGATAGACATATATCCATTGTAGGTAACGCTCATCTTCCCGGCAGAACCTCGTTTTGTCGTAACCAAGATAACGCCATTCGTTCCACGGGTTCCATATATCGCCGCCGCTGAACCATCCTTCAATACATCGATACTTTCAATATCATCTTGTGGAATAGCGGATAAATCCCCTTGAGGAATACCATCAATGACGATCAACGGAGAAGTATTACCGGTTAAGGATGAAGTTCCACGTAATTGGAACTTATACTCTCCATTCGGGTCGCCGGCATTTGGTTTGGATATATTCAAACCTGCCACTTTACCTTGCAACATACCCATTGGGTCAGACTGTACGCCCTTAATCAAGTCTCCCTCCTTCAAGCCTGCAACAGAGCCGGTCAATTCTTTCTTTTTCTGAGAGCCATATCCCACGGCTACCACTTCTTGAAGTCCGATACTTTCTTCCTCCAAGCTCACATTTATCGTGTTCTTGCCATTTACCGGAATCTCCGCGGTCTTATATCCAATATAAGAAACGATCAATACGGCATTTGATGATACATTCGAGATCTGATACATACCGCTTATATCAGAAATCGTACCGTTAGTCGTTCCTTTCACCGCTACATTGGCGCCAATGATCGGTTCGCCTGTCATAGATTCCTTTACAACTCCTTTTACTGTAATCGTTTGCGCCATCATGGGAAAGAATAACGCCAAACTAACGATCAAAAACAGGGCCTTTCGAAGCCATACTTCCTTTTTTTGATTTTCCATAACTCATTCATTTAAAGTTGACATTGTTTTTACAAAAAACGACCGGAGATCTCAATATGCTGTAATTCAATTCGTATGGTAATGGTTATATATAATAGAGTATTAACATCCACCGGTCGTTGTTTTTAAGCATTCAATCGCATTAAACTTTCGGGAATTGCCACGGGCTTCTATAGCTCCGCTTCAAATACGCGTCCGCTTTCGGATTATCCACAAACTTACGAGCTTGCGGATCATACACAACACGAGTTCCCGTCAAATATGAGATATTAGCCATATGGGCTAGGATCGTCGCGAAAGCCCCTTTCTCGATCGGGCTGTTCGTCTCAATAGATTTATTTAATATACACTTACACCAATTCGTCGCATGGGCCTCAATACCACCATCCTCGAACTTCCCGACAAGCTGGGCACGGTCGGTTAGTAACTCACCCTCCCGATTCTTCTCTGGAATCAATTCATAACCTTCACGATTACATACTAAGGTAGCTTTACTTCCGACCCAAGCTACCCCTTGATCCCGATTATAGAGATGAGCGACTTGTTGGGCCCATTCTATATGGAAATTCTTATACTGAAAGATCGTTGTCTGGCAACTGGGAGTCTCATTAAAAGAGGTAGGATCTTTATAAGCCGTAGAGAATACCGCCTCCGGATATTCACGGTCACACAATCCTAACGCTTTCAATCCATCGAACGCAGAGTCTATCCAATGCACTCCCCAGTCCGTT
>ENA-OPCX01000928-OPCX01000928.1-human-gut-metagenome-genome-assembly--contig:-NODE-928-length-13599-cov-3.343399_pt1 | contig 13599 bp, 10 predicted proteins | sample MGYA00241570_ERZ501491 | MGnify/ENA primary metagenome ERZ501491 (study PRJEB25962, sample SAMEA2042620) | human gut metagenome | biome: human gut; feature: human-associated habitat; material: faeces... | reverse complement strand
CATTGCGACACAGAAATCCATCCTCACGGATTATGTGAAAAAGCAGGGATGGCACTTAGCAAAAACGTATGTGGACGACGGTTACTCTGGTACAAATTTCCAAAGACCAAGTTTCCAGAACATGATTAAGGACATTGAAAGCGGTCTGATAAACTGCGTTATCACGAAAGATTTATCTCGTCTGGGGAGGAACTATCTTGATTGCGGACTGTATCTGGAAGTGTTTTTCCCAGAGCATAATGTGAGGTATATAGCGGTCAATGACGGCGTGGACACGCTCAATAAATCCGCTATGGACATCACGCCTTTCCGCAACATCCTAAACGAAATGTATTCCGCCGATGTGTCGGTCAAGATAAAATCGGCGTACCGAGCGAGGTTTCAGCAGGGGAAATTCATGGGGACGACAGCACCATACGGTTACGTCAAAGACCCCGCCGACCACAACCATCTGCTGATAGATGACAAAGTTGCCCATGTGGTAAGGGAAATATTTGACCTTGCGTTAGCGGGCAACGGAATCGCCAAAATCCGCAAGCACATCAACAAACAGCATATCTTACGCCCCGCCGCTTATGCGGCGGAGCAGGGGGCAACAGGCTATGAGAGGTATTTTGAGGAGAATGAGGAGAACCGTTATATTTGGAGCGAGAACAGCGTAAGGGGCATTTTAAGAAGCCCGATATATGCGGGAAACCTTGCAGGCTACAAGCGGATTGCCGCCAACATGAAAAGCAAGAAACGCCCCTCTAAGCTGCCCGAAGAATGGGAAGTGATACCAGACACCCATGAGGGGATAGTCACGCAGGAGGAATTTGATACCGTACAGCAGCTTATTACAAGCCGCAGATTACCAGAAAACAAGGGCGGCTTTGAGAACATCTTTGCAGGCGTTATTAAGTGTGCGGACTGCGGTTATGCCATGCGGGCGATGAGTGCCAACAGGAGGAAACGCCCCGACATCATCGACTGCGTACAATATTCCTGCAATAATTATGGCAGATACGGTAATATCATGTGTACCGCACACAGCATTGAAGCGAGGGACTTGTTCAACGCTGTCCTCACCGACATCAACCGATTTGCGGATATGGCAGTCAATGATGAAAAGGCAGTGAGGGCGATTGAAAAGCGGCTCACGGAAACAGACCAGAGCAAGGCAAAGGCACTGGAAAAGGAGCAAAGAAAACTGAACAAACGCCGTGCAGAACTGGACAGGCTGTTTTCCTCACTCTATGAAGATAAGGTGATGGAGCGTATTACCGAGCGGAATTTTGAGATGATGTCGGGAAAATACCAGAAAGAACAGCTTGAAATTGAAGCAAGGCTGAAAGAGGTAACGGAAACGCTCAGCGACAGCTATGAGAAGACGCAGGGTGTCCGTGATTTCCTCTCCCTAATCCGCAACTATCAAGGCATTAAGGAACTGGACGCAACCATCATAAACGCACTTATAGACAAGATACTTGTTTCGGAACGTGAGAAACTTACAGACGGAATGGTGCGGCAGGAAATCAAGATTTATTATAAATTCATCGGCTTTGTCGGTGAATTACATATCACACCGACAAAGCGGTGGACTGCGTTAAAGCCTAAGAATTGTACGGTGTGCGGTGTTGAATATGTTCCCCGCTCTGGCATATCGAAGTATTGTCCTGCTTGTGCCAAGAAGATACAGAGGGAGAAATCAAACGAGAGCAAACGCAGGAGCAGGGAGCGAAACAGACAGGCATGTATTGAACTGTCCGCAAAAAATGACCGACTGACCATGACCATGAAGAGCAGAATTTTGCGTTTTATTTGTCTGATGTGTAAAAATTTCTTCTGGATTTTTACTATTTTGCATATGGATCATAAAAACATTTGCCTTAAAATTTGTGGTTAATGAGATGAACGGTTTCTTTTCTTCCGAATTGCATAATTCACAGGCCTCGATCGCATTATCTAAAAGATTTGAAAACAGGCTTGTGATCGTTATATCAGAAAAAACGCAATCAAACGATTCAGGCAAAAGAATCCGAAATTGACAATTAATTTCCAAACGATCGGCAATTGCCTTTTTCTCCTGAAGCAGGGTATTAAGCAGAGCATTTTTGCAAAAAGTATCCGGATAATTTCTCTTTACATGGGAAGATAAAGAAGAAATTAAAGAGGACATTTCTTCATAACGCTGCTCATTTCCTAATTGTTCGGCAATGTGAAGATAGTGGTCAATATAATATTGCTTTTTGAGGATCGTTGATTTTAAGTTTTTAAGTTCCTCCTGTTGCTTTAACATCGTATGATGCGTAATCTCAGTGTTTTTTAAATCAGCACTTTTTCTTGCACTATTGCATATATGAAATACGATTCCCATGAAAGAGCCAAAAGCAAAAATCATTGCAAATGACATCAGATCATAGAAAAAAATGTGGTAGCCCGAACGAAAAAAATGATTCCACAATGCAGGGTTATGGCGCATATAGTTGGTAATGATCCCGTGCAATGGGAAGGTAAAAATGCAGAGAAAAACGATACCACCATGGCGCTGCTCCACACCACGGTGGAGCGGTTTTCCCGGCTGACCATGCCGGTACATGTGGGGAAATATTCCTTGATGGCGACCTTTTGCTGCAGCAGCAGATCAAGTCCGATATAGGTGATGCCGAAGCCGCCCTGCCCCAGCATTTCGCCCATCAGATACTTTCCGTTCAGGATCGTACCGGGCTTCAGCGCGAAAGGCTCCGCGTGCACGCTGCCGTAAGCGCGCCCGCATTCCGGACAGTAGGCGATCCCTCCCGACAGGTCGTGCATACATTTCATACATCTGCGTACTTCCATAGTCCATTCCTCTTTCTTTCGGGGGAACTCGTGGGGTTCCCGCCGTTTTTTGGAACCATTACAGTAAAATAATATCACCGCTTGATACTATTGTCTACTGATTATTTGGCAAATTTAGTATATCAGATTTCCAGAATTTGCGGTCGCACGCCATGCGACAATTTTGAAAAAATTGCCCGGCTCTGAAAGGCAGAGCCGGGCGGGGGTGATGGGGGGTCAGCGACGGTTGTATTCCTTAAGAATACGCGCATCGGAGCAGTTGAGATCCGTAAGTACGTCACAACGGGTGAATATGTCGTCCATTTTTGTTACGGCGGAGGCGTCAAAACTGGACAGATTCAGGCTGGTCAGGTCATAACACAGGCCGAACATCCAAAGCATGTTCGTCACGTTGGATGTATCAAAGTTACTGAGATCCAGTCTGGTCAGGCTGTTGCAGCCGGAGAACATGAAAGCCATGTCCGTTACTTTGGAGGTATCAAAGCTGGTTAAATTCAGATGGGGCAAACTCATACAATCGTCGAACATAGAACCCATGTCTGTCACGCTGGAAGTATCGAAGCTGGTTAAATCCAAACTGGTCAGACTGCGACAGCCGCCAAACATACTGGACATATCTGTCACATTGGAAGTATCAAAGCTGGTTAAATCTAGGTGGGTCAGGCTGCCGCAGCTGCTGAAGACAAGACCGTTCAGTAATCCGCTGTTCAGTTAATTTAATAGGCCGCCTTCCTGATCTGAGGGCGGCTTTTTCGTATGCGCTGTTTTAGATTCCGCCTTCGAATCCGCACTGGCGCCAGGCTTCATAGACGGTAATCGCAACGGAATTCGATAAATTTAAGGAGCGATTTTTAGGACGCATCGGCAGACGAACCATATGCGCCGGGTCGAATAAAGCTCTGACCTCCTGAGGGAGACCTGACCCTTCCGAACCGAAAACAAACCAGTCGCCCGGCTGGAAGGTCACGTCCTGAACCAGCTGCTGAGCTTTCGTCGTCATGGCAAACATTCGGTCGCGGTCGGGCTTTTCTGTCTCCAGGAAAGCTTCGTAGCTGGGGAAACGTTTGATATCGGCATATTCCCAATAATCCAGCCCCGCCCGCTTCATATGTTTGTCTTCAAAGTTAAAGCCCAGCGGCTCAATCAGATAAAGCTTGCACCCCGTATTCGCAGACAAGCGAATAATATTTCCGGTGTTGGGCGGAATTTCAGGGTGTACCAAAACAATATTAAACATCCTTGTCTTCTTTCAAATAAGTTTTCAAGGTCGCAAAAGCCTTCTTCTCCAGCTGCCTTACTCTCTCCTGGCTCACACCCATTTCTTTGGCAAGATCAGCCAGTGTCGCGCCTTTGCTGCCGTCTTGATCGTTATAAAGCCAGCGGGCTTCGATAATGCGTCTCGAGCGGTCATCCAATTTTTTAACGGCTTCCGGAAGACGGTTTTCGATGGTGTTTTCGTAGACGCCGCGGGCGATCGTGTTCTCCGGCGTATCCCGTTCGTCCGTCAGCCACTCGGACGGAGCCGTACCTTCTTCTGCACCGCCGCTCGGCTCATCAATTTCTACATCCGAACCCAGCATCCGCTTTTCCATCTCAAAGACTTCCGCCGGCTTCACATCCAGCGTTTCAGCGATTTTTTCCGCTTCACTGGTACCGAGTAGTTTCGTGTCGTCTTTTAACTTGCGCAGGTTGAAGAACAGCTTGCGCTGCGACTTAGTCGTGGCAACTTTAACCAGACGCCAATTGCGAAGGACATACTCCTGAATCTCAGACTTGATCCAAGTCATCGCGAAAGTCACCAAACGCGCCCCGTTGTTCGGATTGAAACGTTTGACCGCTTTCATTAAACCGATATTTCCCTCTTGGATCAGATCACCGAACGGAAGCCCGTAACCTTGATATTGGCGGGCGATGGAAATTACAAGACGCAGGTGAGACATCACCAGCTCTCCGGCAGCTTCCATATCTCCGTGCTCCTGAAGCCGCACGGCAAGTTCGTGCTCGCGCTCAGCGCTCAGGATCGGAGCCTTATTGGCTGCCCGGATATATTCCTCCAGAGAACCGAGAGATGCATCAGGAATCGCAAGCGGAGTCGGTTTGTAGGGGGCAAGAGCCGTACTCGGGCTCTTTTTCTTTTCATCTGTTGTCATCGAGGAAAATTGTAATCCTCAAGTCAAGTCTTAGAACGTCCGAGGGGTGGTTGCCCCTGCGATAAAGTACGAGACAATCACGCTTAACAAGATGGTCGCCAAAGACACAGATAGGTAGACGGCTGCAAAAACAGACCAATGCGGCATCAGCGTAAGCTCAAAGGCCTCCTCGAGCAGCGGCACGGAGGCAAGTGTCGTCACCAGAAGCAGAACGCCGCCGATAATGCAGCCGAGCACGGAACTTAGCGCCGCCGCAATCATCTGCGGACCCCGCACAGCCCAGTCGCTTGCACCCAGCATCAGAAGCAGTTCTCTCTCGCCGCGCAGGAATGCCGAAAGTCTGAGTGAGTTTTGAAATATCAGCAGACAAACTAACGTTACCGCCGGCGCCCCGAACGCGAACATCCCCAGTGCAATAGCCTCTCGGAGCGAATGACGTTTCTTGATCCAGTCGAGATTGGCCGTCACGCCTTCAACGCCTTTGACTTTTTCAATGGATTTCACCGCGCCTTCAATATCGATGTAGCGTGTGTCCGAGGGAAACTGAAGAGCTAACATCGTCGGGATTTTCTTTCTGTCACCAACGAGCTTCAAAATATCTTTTTCTAAGACGTCGGTCGGCTTAATTTCTCTGAACTCGGTAATCGGCGCAAGCGCCCTGATCTGTTCCTGAGCTTTTTTGCGCTGAGCATCCGTCAAGGAAGAGTCTAAAAAGACACTAACCTCGTCTCCCATAACGCCGCGATGACTGTCATAGAAGCAGTAGAAACTCAGTGCGATTTGTCCCAAAAGACAGAGCGCGAGAGAGAAAACCACGACGACAAAAATAAAACGCTTTAAGTTGGCTTGAATCGGTCTGCGCACACGGTCCCGCATTGTGATCATTTTTTCTCTCCCGCGAGCTCAACACAACGTAGCGCAGCGATCTCAAACGGAAGCATATAGCTTGAGGTCATCACGATCGGATAGCCGACTTGGCTCAGCTTGGTGCAAATATAGAGAAACTCCTCCTGAGCCTGATCATCCAGCCCTTCCAATGGAGAATCCGCAAGAATCAAACGCGGCTGGTTGACCAGCGAGCGGGCGATGACAACACGCTTTTTGACGCCCACGGAAAGGCTTTCTGCCCTGGCGTTCAAATAAGGATCTAAACCGCAGAGAGACGCGCTTTCCAGCGCATTGCGTTTCGCGTCTGCAGCGCTCTTGCCCAGGAGCTGGGCCGTCAAAACCAGGCCTTCCAAAACGGTATAACCGTTCAAGAGCACCGGCTCGGATGGTATGAGGCCTAATCCTGCGCGCCATGCCCTCTTTTGCCGCTCACGCATCGTTGTCAGACGCTTGCCCTCAAGAAACACCTCGCCCACGCTAGGGACTCTCAAGGCTGCCATTAAGTTGAGAAGGTACGACTTACCCGAACCGTTGGGGCCCTGAAGGAGAACAAACTCTCCGTCGGCAATCTCCAGCGTTACCGTTCCCTTGGTTTGGTTGTTCCAATCGTTAATCGGAACGTCGACCATTCTCACTATCGTCTTCATATCGCTATCAAGTCAAATTGGTAATCAACCTTGGCCCAGGTAGCCTTTTCTTCTTCAAGCAAATACTCGACTACAGGATGATCTTTCAGCCATGCTCTCGGAACATAAAGGCAGAAGGAGTGTCCATGGAATGTCGCTTCCAATTTTGGCAGCTCAATTTCCTGGCGAGCATGAGCAACAATAGTGGCTATCCGTAAGCAGAACAGCAATTCAGCGCTCTGTTTGGCCGCAAGCAGCATTTCGACTTTTTTCAGGTTTCCGCGATGTCCGAGTACCAAGGCAGCCAATTTTTCCTGTTCAGGTCTGGAAAAGCCTGCAATATCGCTGTTTTTAATCAAATATTCGCTATGTTTATGATAATCGCTGCGCGAGAGGGTTAATCCCGTTTCATGCAAATCAGCCGCCCATCTCAGGAACCTAGCACTGTCTTCCGATACGTGAGAAGACATGGTTTTGAGAAGGTTCACCGCCATATCGCCGACACGCTTTGCCTGCTCTTTGTCGACGTGGAAAGCAGCCATCATTCGCTCGACAGACGCTTCTCGAGGATCGCGCTGCAGTTTGCGGCCGGCAAGGTCGTACAAAATACCGTAGCGAAGCGCGCCGTCAGCAACTTTCATAACGTCAATTTTGAGCTTATTGAAGACTGCAATCAAAACGGCAATACCGCCCGCAAGCACTTCTCTGCGATCCTCTTTTAATCCGTCGAACTTGATCTTATCAATGCTTTCCGCATGGATCAGTCGATCCTTGAGCTGCTCGAGCGCGTAAAGCGTGATAGAGCCGTCAGTAATCTTCAGAGCGGCAAGAATGGAAGAAACGGCGCTGACCGTCCCGGAGGAGCCGAACGCTTCCTGCCAATTTCCTTTAACGAACTTATATTCGCTGCCGTCGAGCACCGAGGTCGCCGACAGAATAGCGCGACGCATGCTTTGAGCCGTGATTTTTCGGTCTTTAAAGAAAGTCACCGAGGTGTTGACGCAGCCCACGTGAAAGGACTCGCCCTCAATCATGTCGTGGCCTCGTCCGATCACGCACTCTGTCGAGGCGCCTCCGATATCCACGATCAGTCGTGTTTCGTTCGAAGGCGGAAGCGCAAAGCTGCAGCCTTGAAACACGAGTCTCGCTTCTTCTTTGCCTCGAAGAATTTCAACTTTGCAGTCCAAAATCCTTTCCGCGCGCTCAATAAATTCCTGAGAATTTTTTGCTGCTCTAAGCGTTTGAGTGCCGACCGCACGGATATGGTTTCTCGGCAGCCCGCGGATCTTTTCCGCAATGCGGGCTAGGGCATTCAGTCCCCTGTCCTGAGCCTCAGGCGTCAGATTGCCGTCTTTATCGATACCGGCCGCCAAACGTATCGTTTCTTTCCAGCTGCCCTCGGTAATAATGCGCTCGCCTTCAACTCGGGCAATTTCCAAACGGAAGCTGTTGCTTCCCAAGTCTATCGCTGCAAGCTTCATTTATTTGCCCCGCCGATCTGATCCAAACCGATAAGCGCAGCGGCAAATTCATCCGCTTTGAAGGGCTGAAGGTCGTCAATGGTCTCTCCGACCCCGATGTAATAAATCGGCAGCGGTTTTTCCCGAGAATTTGCCAAGGCTACAAGAACGCCGCCTTTAGCGGTCCCGTCCAGCTTAGTAATAATCAAGCCGGTCAGTCCGGCAGACTCATCAAATGCTTTAGCCTGCATCAACGCATTCTGGCCGTTTGTGCCGTCAAGCACCAGAATCACTTCGTGCGGAGCTCCCTCCATGGCTTTTCCCTGAACCTTACGGATTCGGGCGAGCTCGTTCATGAGATTCGTCTGTGTCGGCAGTCTTCCCGCGGTATCCACCATCACAATATCCATGCCTTTTTTACGGCCGGAAGAAATGGCATCATAAGCCACAGAAGCGGGATCTCCTTTTTCCTGAGAAATCACTTCGATTTGATTGCGATCTCCCCAGACAGCCAGTTGTTCCTTTGCAGCCGCTCTGAAGGTATCCGCCGCAGCCAGAAGGACTTTTTTGTTCAGCTGCGCAAAATGTTTGGCTAATTTTCCGATCGTCGTCGTTTTGCCCGCGCCGTTGACCCCGCACATCATGATGACAAGCGGCTTTTGCTCGTCAAAATTAAGGGACGCCTCACAGGGCCGCAGAATGTCGGCAATGATTTCTTTCAGGGCGACTTTTACTTCGTCCTGCGTCTTCAGCCCTTTGAGTTTGATTCTTTCTCTTAATCTCTCAAGGATCAGAGCGCTGGTCTCCACGCCGATATCGGCGGAAATCATCTGGAATTCCAAATCTTCCAAGAACGCTTCATCAACTACACCGCCGGTAAAGATACCGACCAAATTGACCTGGGTCTTTCTTAAACCCTGCTTTAACCGGGCGAACCAACCCGTTTTCTCTTTTGTTTCACTCATTGGCGTACGTTTTGAATAGAATTCAATTATTTCAACACGAGAGTTTAGCAATGCCGGCAAGCAACAGCGGTAAAGTTAGGATCATCGGGGGATGCTGGAAACGCACAAATATCCCCGTTTTGAATGCCGACGGTCTGAGACCTACCGGAGACCGCCAGCGCGAAACGCTGTTTAATTGGCTGACCTTTCTGCTCGGCGGCTTCGAGGGCCGCAGTGCTTTGGACATGTTCGGGGGCTCCGGCGCCTTGTCCTTTGAATTTCTAAGTCGCGGCGGAAGCCGTGCCGTTTTATGTGAGACCAATCGCCGTGCAGCGCAGTTCATTGAACAAACAGCCGAAAAACTCAATGCCGAGGGCCTCAAGGTTATTGTCGGCAACTCCCTGACAGACGTTCGTATCACCGATTCCGCACCGTACGATCTTGTCTTTATCGACCCTCCCTTCGCCGCAGAGCTTCAGTTCAAAGCCCTGAAGCGCTGCGCGCCGATGCTTGCTTCGGACGCTCTGGTGTATGTCGAGTCCCCTCAGGAAATTTCCAATGAAATGCTTGCCTCTCTGTCACTCAGTGCGGTCCGCCGCCTCAAAGCCGGCGCCAGCTATATGCTTTTAGCTCAAAAAACCGAGAATCCCTCATGATTACTGCAACCTACCCCGGTACGTTTGATCCCTTGACCAACGGGCACTTAGACCTTATTCGTCGTGCTTGTTGGATTTTTCCGAAGCTCATCGTTGCAGTTGCCGAAAGCAAAAGGAAACACACGCTTTTCACCTTAGAAGAGCGTGTACAAATGGCCAAGGAAGCCGTCAAGGGTTTTCCGAACGTTGAGGTTGTGGGCTTTGAGGGGCTTTTAGTCGATTTCGTCCGCCGGCACGGCTCAACCTGCATCGTCCGCGGGGCCCGAGCCGTCAGCGATTTTGAGTATGAATTCCAGATGGCCGGAATGAACCAAAAACTCATGCCGGAAGTTGAAACGATCTTCCTTACACCGGCGGAACAATTCCAGTTCATCAGCGGAACATTCGTCCGAGAGATTGCCATGATGGGCGGAGACGTCAGCGGATTTGTGCCGCAAAACATTCTCGCCGCCCTGGAAAGAAAACGCCTCGAACTTAAGCAAACCTCTCTTTAATGAGCGCTTCGCACCTCAGAGCGTCCTGCTCGCGCTCTGCCAGGACTTTGAGGTCGGTTTTTCTCTTGCGGGGACTCCAGTAGCTGTCCGGATAAGCGGCATCATCTTTGAACCGCGGAATCAGGTGCCAGTGCAGATGCGGTACCATCGTTCCGAACTGCGCCCAATTGACCTTCTCGGGACGGATCGCCTCGATAATGGCCTTCTCCAAGCGCGTCAGAGCATCCCACATAATCAGCCGGGCCTCGAGATCCAGATCGGAAACTTCCTTTACGTGATCCTGCCAAATCAGCCGGAAGTAGCCCGGAAACTCAGGATCCTTGACGCGAATAATGCGAAATTTATCGTTTGCGACAATGACGTGCTCCTCCTCAGGAGCACAAAGGGGGCAGTTTTGCGTCATAACAATACCTTTTCAATTCCGCCGTCTTTCAGCTTATTCACCGTCTCGTAAAGCCAATTGTCACCGTACTTCGATCTCATCATTTCGACCACAAGAAACTCAGCGGTTGTATGTGTCGCCTCTGAGTAACGGTTCATACCCTGCAGACAGCCTGGGCAGGCCGTCAGCACCTTGATCTTGCCTGAGAAGCGATCTGTCTTCAGCTTGTCCGCGGCTTGGTTCAGACTCAGCTCTTTAGCTGTTCTCACTTGGCTTGCGATATCCGGACGAGAAACCGCAAACGTGCCGCTTTCTCCGCAGCATCTTTCGGACAATTGCACCTTAGATCCGTCCTTAGGATGTATCAGGCGGTTGACTGTCTCGATGGGAACCCCTTCTTTCAGCGGCGTATGGCACGGGTCGTGGTAAATGTAGCGGGTGTTGTAAGCTCCGTTCACACTGATTCCCTTCTCCGCCAGGTAGTCATGAATGTCCATCACTCGGCAGCCCGGGAAAATGGATTCAAAGTTGTACTCCTTCAGCTGGTGCAGGCAGGTGCCGCAGCTCACCAGAACGGTGGAAATGTCTGCGTAGTTGAGCGTATTAGCAACACGGTGGAAGAGCACGCGATTGCGCGTCACGATATCGTCGCCCTTTTTGCTCAGTCCGTTGCCTTTCTGCGGGTGCCCGCAGCAGCGGTACCCCGGCGGCAGGACGATCTGCACGCCCATGTCATAAAGCATTCCTAATACGGCAATCGAGACCTGGCTGAACAGCTTTTCATTGCCGCATCCGGGGAAATAAAACACCGACTCTCTTCCGGATTTGGGACTGGCGATCTCCTTGTTCTTAATCACCGGGATATAAGTGGATTCTTCAATGTCAAGGAGACGGCGTGCCGTGGTATGAACCTTATCCTCGGGGAGCTTTCTGTTCACCAGATGGATGACTTCCTCACGCAGCGTCGGCCGTCCGGTACTGAATCCCGGATGTTTCAGGCTCTTGGCTGCTGTAAATTTCAGTGCATCTGCCGCAATTCGCTGCGCCTTAAAGCCGTATTCCACCATGCCTTTGCGCATGGCTCGAACGGCCAGAGGGTTCTCGAGCTCGAGGAACTTCAATCCGGCCGTTTTCGCCGGATCAAAGCGCTCTTTGCCTTGACCGTGCAGCATGTCTCTCATCAGCATGGTGACATGTCCGAAATCAATCTTCACGGGGCATGGTTTTTGGCATTTCTGGCAGATCGTGCAGTGGTCGGAAACGTCTCCGAACTCGGTGAAATGCTTCAGCGAAACACCGCGGCGCGTTTGCTCTTCGTACAGGAATGCTTCCAGCAGGAGTGATGTCGCGATGACCTTATTTCTCGGCGAGTACAGCAGATTGGCATTCGGGACATGCGTCGTGCAGACAGGTTTGCATTTGCCGCAGCGAAGGCAGGTCTTAATTTCGTCGGCAATCTGCTTGGCCTCACTCTTCTGCATGATCAAAGATTCATGCCCTAACAGATTGAAGCTGGGTGTGTAGGCAATCGACAGATTCGCCTCGGGACGAAGTTTTCCTCGGTTGAATCGACCATGAGGATCGACCTCATCCAAATATTTGTAGAACTCATCGAACTGCCCCGGTTCGACAAAAGAAATCTTCGTCATGCCGATCCCGTGCTCGCCGGAGATCGCGCCTCCTAACTTTTTAGCGACTTCCATGACGTAGGCCACACCCTCATTGGCCGTCTTAATCATCTCGACGTTATCGGAGTTCACCGGAATATTGGTATGCACATTACCGTCGCCGGCGTGCATATGAAGGGCAATAAAGACTCGGCCTCTCAGCACGCGATCGTGAATCTTTACGATCTCACTTCTCACCGCTTCAAAGGCATCGCCTGCGTAGATGTCATTGAGCTCCCGGAGAACCTCTTTCTTCCAAGAGATCCGCAGATAGTGGTTCTGGACCAGATCCAGAAGCGTTAAATCATCAAGATTCTCCGGCAGTTCCGATTCACAGCGGCGTCCGAGCTGCTCAAGGGCTTCGAGCGCTTCTTTAGCCGGTGTGTGGAGATGATTGAGGACGTACTCCCATTCGTCATGAACTTTACGCAGCAGTGCCATAGCAAGCGGAAGTTTTTGTGCCAGAAGCTCCTTCTCGGTGTAGCCCTCTGAAGAAACGGCTAGTTTGCCGAGTTTGATCGGACCGCCTAAATACGTAGCCACGGCATTCAGCATTTCCAGCTTGTTGCGAATAGAGCAGCAGATATTGAAAAGTTCACATGCATCCGTGTACTCGCCGATCTTATCAAGCGGAATGACAACGTCCTCATTCAGTTTGAAAGCGTTGGTATGCTTTGAGATCGCCGAGGTCTTGGAGCGTTCGGCCCAGTATTGATGTCGAGCTTCAGGCGTCTTCGCCACAAAGGTATCACCGTTGCCGGCAATCGCGATCTTCTTGACTTCTTCGACGTATTTGGAAATCGTCGCGTCATCGTTGCCGATGATGTCTCCGACAATCACCATCTTCGGATAAATCCCGCGGCCGCTCTTCGGCGCGTAATTAATCGCATGCAGATAACGGTCATCAAGGTGTTCCAAGCCGGCAAGCATGACGCCTTCAGGATGCGAGTCGAAGAGCTGAGAGATTTGATAGATCGCGGGACCGGCGTTGCCGGCAGCGCCGTAAAACTCCAGACAGACGGTCTGAGTGCAAACCGGCATCTTGTGAAGAATGAAGCGAGCCGAAGTAATGATGCCGTCGCAGCCTTCTTTCTGCAGACCGGGCAGACCGCCTAAATATTTGTTCGTTACATCCTTGCCTAAGCCCGGCGTTCTGAACTTAGGTCCTTTGAGTCGGAATGTTTTTTTACGGATGATCGGCGCTTTCTCGGGAGACTTATTGCCTTGTTTCCACACAGCCTCGAAGACGACATCTTCCTGCAGATGGATTTTGCCGAGGTTGTGGTTTACACGCGTAACTTCCAGCCAGTTCCCGTCCGGATCAACCATTCGGTACCAATAAACGTTGTCGACCGTGGTGCCCCATAAAACCGCCTTCTTGCCGCCGGCATTCTCCGCAATATTGCCGCCGATCGTACACGCATAGTTGGAGTTCGGGTCAACCGAGAAAACCCAGCCTTCGGAAGCGGCCTTCTCGGCAACCTTCTTATTGACCGAGCCGGCACCGGCTTG
>ENA-OPCX01000904-OPCX01000904.1-human-gut-metagenome-genome-assembly--contig:-NODE-904-length-13880-cov-8.367884_pt1 | contig 13880 bp, 8 predicted proteins | sample MGYA00241570_ERZ501491 | MGnify/ENA primary metagenome ERZ501491 (study PRJEB25962, sample SAMEA2042620) | human gut metagenome | biome: human gut; feature: human-associated habitat; material: faeces... | reverse complement strand
GTTTGGTCAACCTTTTCAAAGGTTGTGGGTGTGGGCAAAGCCCACAAATACTTTTTGCTACCGCAATTTAATACACTAAACCATAATAGGGCTGACGCTTTGTCTGCCCTATTATTTTTGCAAAACCGCTAAACAGCACAACAGCCGGTGCAAAACGCATCGGCTGTTGTGTATGGAGAGATTAGAATGAATTATTTATATATAAACAGCAGCATTACCATCCAAACATCTGTGACCAAATAGAGTCGTCACCGGTTGAATTTTCGCTGTCAGATGTCGGAGTAGTGCTCTTTTGTGAGCCGTTAGTGATTTGAGAATTGCTTACCGCAGGTATATATTCTTCAAGTACAAATGAAATTGTCTTACTTGTTCCTCTGCGGCTTACAGTAAATGTAACTGTATCGCCTACTTCTGCTTTTTCAAGTGCAGTAGTAATGTCCGATGACGAAGAAACATCTGTATCGTTTACCTTTGTTACAAGGTCACCTCTTGTAACTCCTGCTTTTTCGGCATTTGAACCGGAATCAACAGAAAGAACATAGCAACCTGTCTGATTTACACCGTAATAGAAAGCTGTTTCGTCAGAAGTAATATCTGTAAAGTCAATACCAAGATCAACCTTACCTGTTACATAACCGTATTCTTTAAGGTCACTTAAAATATCAAGTACATTGTTAATCGGAATAGCAAAAGCAATACCCTCAACTTCGGTTGCACTCTGCTTTGCGTTTACGATACCGACAAGTTCACCGTTTGCATTAAAAAGTCCGCCGCCGGAATTACCCGGGTTTACCTGTGCATTTGTCTGCAAAAGTGTCATTTGTGTATCTTCAATAGTAACCTTTCTTGCAAGTGCACTGATGATACCGTCTGTAACTGTACCGCCAAGTTCACCGAGTGGGTTGCCGATAGCAACTACATAGTCACCTACCGCAAGACTGTTGCTGTCACCGAAAGTTGCAGGCGAAAGTCCTGTTGCACTAACCTTTAACAAAGCAATATCATTATCTGAATCACTGCCTATGATTGTTGCATCGTACTCCGTGCCATCTCTAAGTCTTACCTTAACAGAATTTGCTCCGTTAATTACATGGTTATTTGTAAGAATATAACCGTCTTGAGAAATAATAACGCCTGAACCTGCACCCTGCTGAACATACTGTTGAGCAAATGAACCCGTTACAACGCTTTCTGTTGAAATTTCAACAACACTGTCGGCTGTCTTTTTAACAATTTCAGAGGTTGAATTTGCCTTAGAGGTACTTGAAGCAGTTGTGGTTGTGCCGCTGTTGCTTGTTTTGGTAATATTTAAACTGCCGCTTGTACTGGTATTTACCTTATTTGCAAAATAACCGCCGCCAAAGCCAAGTCCGCAAGAGAACACCATTGTAACTGCAAGTGCTATTGCAATACCGCCTCTTGATATTGGTTTTCTCTGTTTTTTAGGCTTTTTAGCCTTAGGCGGTTTTGCGTTTGCCGAATGATTGGGAGCAGTACCGTACGGTTGAGAATTATATACATTCTGTGACTGTTGGTTCTGTGCAGTGTAACCGTTTGATTGGTAATTATCATAAGTGTTTGTATTTGGATTATTGTAATTATTGCTGTATCCCGAACTTGTATTCTGTGAAGAATATTGAGTAGGCTCGTTATATCTGTTAGGATTATGCGAAGCGTCTTTATTATTGCCGTTTACATATGAATAATGGTATTCTGTGCTGTCTGACTTGTTGTCGCTTTTATCGGAATTCCATTCATATGAAGCCTCTGCATTCTTCTGCGGAATGTCTGTGTTGCTTTCAGGTTTATTTTCAGCATTACCTGAATAAATATCATTGAATTCATTTGGATTTTTATTATCAAGCATTTTTTAGTCCTCCTTAAATGCTGTGTCTTTCGTATCTCTTACGATGTATATATAATAATTTTGCCAAGTGAAAACTATATGAACTCGTTTTGAAATAAATATGAAATAAATTGAAATAACAATGAAACCAAATTCACATTCTATTCTTAAAAATGCCGAACAGTCTTAGTCTGACCGTTCGGCATTGGTTTTTCTATATGCTGATATATGTATAGAAGGTATTATTATACTAAGCCTTATTTTCGCTGTTTTCGTCAACAGGCTTTTCAACATACTCGACTATACGCTTTCTGACGATAACTCCGTCATATTTCTTTTTAAAGGAAACTTTACCCGTAAACTTTCTTCCGCACTTTTTACACAAAAAGGGAGCAACAAAACTTTTGTTTTTTACTTTCCAATTTGCCTGTCTTGTAGCCTGCCTTCCGCAAGCATCGCAATTAAAGCGCATACTGCGTTTATCAATCTCCGGATTATTAATATCTGTAATAAAATGATTTTTATACAGCAGTCTGTCATAAAATTCGTGAGCCGTTGCATCTTTAATAAAATCTTCTATCGGATAATCCTCGACAAAATGTTTCATACACTTTAATGTAAGCTCTGCGTCGGCATATGCACGGTGCTGTTCTTCAACATCAAAGTTAATTGTGAGCATATCTGCGCATACGGATAATCCGAGTTGAGAAGATTTATCATTTACTGAAAGACATTTTTCACAATAATCCTGCACATTGCAATAGCTTGTGAGAAAAGGCAGCTCGGGCCTGTGAGCATAGTACATATAATTCTCAATCAATGCAAGAATGTCGCTTGTACCCCATGTCACCAAAACGCAATCGCCGCAGAATTTTTTAAATTCAGAAACAGCGTGCATAAATGTACAGCCGTTTTCTCTTAATTCTTCGTTGGTGATTTTGGTTAGCTTTTTAACCTTCGAACAAAGTTTTTTGCCTATCTGCGGAGAAATAAGCATTTCAAATCTGTCAATAATATTCAGATTATCGTCAGTTTTAACTGCCCCGAACTCAATTATCTCATTTACAAATCTGTGTTCTTTACTGCTGTATGAGCCGTTCCATTCAAGGTCTAATACTACAAAACTCATTATTTTTTATGGAATGCCTGTTTCATTCTCTGTTCCTTAGAAAGAATACGCTTACGCATACGGATATTTTCGGGAGTAACCTCTACAAGCTCATCATCTGCAATAAACTCAAGACACTGCTCAAGCGAAAGAATTGACGGCGGTGTAAGTTTAAGTGCATCATCAGAACCTGAAGCACGGGTATTTGTGATGTGCTTTTTCTTACATACATTAACCGTAATATCTTCTGACTTAGGGCTTGCGCCTACAATCATACCCTCATATACAGGAACACCCGGGCCGACAAAGAGTCTGCCTCTCTCCTGTGCCGCATACAAACCGTAAGTTACTGTTTCGCCTGTTTCAAAAGCGATAAGCGAACCCTGATGACGGGTTACGATTTCACCCTTGTACGGCTCATATCCGTCAAACACATGGTTCATAATACCGTTACCGTTTGTATCTGTAAGGAATTCGGGACGGTAACCCATAAGACCTCTTGACGGAATACGGAACTCAATGTGAGTAGAACCGCCCTCACGGGTGCCCATATTAATAAGTTCAGCTTTTCTTGAACCGAGTTTTTCCATAACTGCACCTACATAAGCGTCAGGTACTTCAATAATGAGCATTTCCATAGGCTCGTTCAACTTACCGTCAATCATCTTTGTGATAACCTGTGGACGAGATACCTGGAACTCATAATTCTGGCGGCGCATTGTTTCAATAAGAATTGAAAGGTGAAGCTCGCCTCTGCCCGATACTTTAAATGTATCCGCACTGTCTGTTTCTTCTACTCTTAACGCAACATTGGTTTCAATTTCCTTGAAAAGTCTGTCACGAAGATTTCTTGATGTAACATACTTACCCTCTCTGCCGGCAAACGGAGAGTTATTTACAATAAAGTTCATTGATACGGTAGGCTCGTCAATCTTAACAAACGGGAGCTGTTCAATATTTTCAGGGTCGCAAATTGTTTCACCGATATTAATATCCTGAATACCGCTTACGCAGATAAGATCACCCATTTCAGCAGTTTCGCTCTCAACTCTCTTAAGTCCCTCATACTGATAAATCTTACCGATTCTTGCGTTCTTTGTTACATTGCCGTCTGTATGACAGATTGCAACGCTCTGACCTGTTTTTACAGTGCCTCTCTCAACTCTGCCTACACCTATTCTGCCCACAAACGGATCTGAGTCAATGTTTGAAATAAGAATCTGAAGTCCGCCATCTGCATCTCCCTGCGGAGCAGGAATTTCATTTATAATAGCCTCAAAAAGCGGTTTCATATCTGTACCGGGCTGATGCGGATCAAGGCTTGCATAGCCGTCACGGCCTGATGCATATACTACAGGGAATTCAAGCTGATCCTCGTCAGCGCCAAGCTCGATAAATAGGTCGAGAACTTCGTCAACAACTTCTTCGGGTCTTGCACCCGGACGGTCAATTTTATTGACTACAACCAAAGGCTTTTTGCCAAGGCCCAAAGCCTTTTTAAGAACGAATCTTGTCTGCGGCATACAACCCTCGAAAGCGTCTACAAGAAGTACAACGCCGTCTACCATCATAAGTATACGCTCAACCTCACCGCCAAAGTCGGCATGACCGGGGGTGTCAACAATATTAATCTTAATGCCGTTGTACATTACAGCGGTGTTTTTAGAAAGGATTGTAATGCCTCTCTCTCTTTCAAGGTCGTTAGAATCCATTACTCTTTCAGCCACATTCTCATTTGCTCTGAAAACACCGCTCTGTTTTAAGAGCTGGTCTACGAGAGTTGTTTTACCGTGGTCAACATGAGCGATAATAGCTATATTTCTCAAATTTTCTCTTGTTTCCATAAAATTATCCCCCTATAAAAATCTAAGTTCAAATATCCTACACATACTTTTTTATTATATCACCTAAATGTTGAAAATTCAATTTATTTTTAAAAATAAACAACAGATAGTGCCAAAATCGCAAATTTTCGTATTTACATCCATTTTTACTTTACATAAGAAGAAAAATGTTATATAATAGATACTAATAATTGCCTTATAATGGGCAATTAATGTACACGGGTTATTGCTTTTAATAATGCAAATACCACAAAATACTTTTTGCGGAGGTAATCAAATGGGCTACACAATTGCACAGAAAATTATTAAAGAGCATTTGGTATGCGGCGAAATGGTTGTCGGCAACGACATCGGCTTACGCATTGACCAGACTCTTACACAGGACGCAACAGGCACAATGGCTTACATAGAATACGAGGCTATGGGTATTCCGAGAGTCAAAACCGAAAAGAGCGTTGCATATATAGACCACAATACATTGCAGACAGGTTTTGAAAATGCCGACGACCACAGATTTATTCAGTCTGTATGTAAAAAGCACGGCATTTATTTTTCAAGACCGGGCAACGGTATTTGCCACCAGGTACACCTTGAAAGATTCGGTAAGCCGGGCAAAACATTAATCGGTTCCGACAGCCACACACCTACAGGCGGCGGTATCGGAATGCTTGCTATCGGTGCAGGCGGTCTTGATGTTGCTGTTGCTATGGGCGGCGGTGCATATTACATCACAATGCCTAAGATGGTAAGAGTTAATCTTACGGGTAAACTCAGCCCATGGGTTTCTGCAAAGGATATTATTCTTGCAGTATTAAGAGTTATGAGCGTTAAGGGCGGCGTCGGCAAAATTGTTGAGTACGGCGGCGAAGGTGTCAAAACACTTACAGTTCCGGAGCGTGCTACAATTACAAATATGGGTGCTGAGCTCGGCGCTACAACATCCGTATTCCCTTCTGATGAAATCACAAGAGAATTCCTTAAAGCTCAAGGCAGAGAAGAAGATTACACAGAGTTAAGCGCAGACGCAGACGCAGTTTACGATGAGGTTATTGAAATTAACCTTTCGGAGCTTGAACCGCTCGCCGCTTGCCCACATTCACCTGATAATGTTAAACCGATCAGCGAGCTTGAGGGTCAGAAGATTGACCAGGTATGTATCGGTTCTTGCACAAACTCAAGTTATCTTGACCTTATGAGAGTTGCCCATATCTTAAAGGGCAAAACAGTTGCAGACGGCGTTTCACTTGCTATTGCTCCGGGCAGTAAGCAGGTATTCAATATGCTTGCTATGAACGGCGCACTTGCCGATATGATTGCTGCCGGCGCAAGAATTCTTGAAAGTGCCTGCGGTCCATGTATCGGTATGGGACAGTCACCTAACAGCAAGGGTATTTCACTCCGTACTTTCAACCGTAACTTTGAGGGCAGAAGCGGTACAGCTGACGGTCAGATTTACCTCGTATCTCCTGAAACAGCTGCTGTTTCGGCACTTGCAGGTGTATTTACAGACCCAAGAAAACTTGGTCCTGCCGCAGAAATTGAACTTCCCGAGAAGTTCCTCATTAATGATAATATGGTTATTGCTCCTGCTCCTGTTGAGGAAATGGACAATGTTGAAATCTTAAGAGGACCAAACATTAAGGAATATCCTAAGACAAGCCCTCTTACAGATTCTATAGAGGCATCTTGCTCACTTAAGGTTGGCGACAACATTACAACCGATCACATTATGCCTGCCGGTGCAAAGATTCTTCCGCTCCGTTCAAATATTCCGGCTATTTCACAGCACTGCTTTACAGTATGTGATAAGGAATTTCCTGAAAGAGCAAAAACTCTCGGCAAGAGCATTATCGTAGGCGGCGAAAACTACGGTCAGGGTTCATCAAGAGAGCACGCAGCACTCGCTCCGCTCTTCCTCGGCGTTAAGGCAGTTCTTGTAAAGAGTTTTGCAAGAATTCATAAGAGTAACCTCATTAACGCAGGTATTCTTCCACTTACTTTCCAAAATCCTGCAGATTACGATAAAATTAAACTTGGTGATATGCTTGAGCTTCCGAATGTTAAGAAAGAAATTGCAGACGGCTCTGCCGTAACGGTTGTAAACAAAACAACAGGCGAAACCGTTATTGCCGACTGTGAGCTTTCAGACAGAACAAGAGCAATCATTCTTGCAGGCGGTTTGCTTGACTATACAAAGGAGAACAGCTAATGGATAAAATTAAAATGACCACCCCCATCGTTGAGATGGATGGCGACGAAATGACAAGAGTTCTTTGGCAGAAAATCAAAGACATTCTTATTTACCCATACATTGATTTAAAGAGCGAGTATTATGACCTCGGTCTTGAAAACAGAAACAAAACAGATGACCAGGTTACTGTTGACAGTGCAGAGGCTACAAAGAAATACGGCGTTGCCGTAAAGTGTGCTACAATCACACCAAACGCTGCAAGAATGGACGAGTACAACCTCAAGCAGATGTGGAAATCACCAAATGGCACAATCCGTGCTATCCTTGACGGTACAGTATTCAGAAGTCCTATCCTTGTAAAGGGTATCACTCCATACATTCCTACATGGAAAAAGCCAATCTGTATTGCCCGCCACGCTTACGGTGATGTTTACAAAAATACAGAAATGGTTGTTAAGGCGGGCAGCAAGGCTGAACTTTGCGTTACCAAGCCTGACGGTACAGAAGAAAGAAGTACAATCTTTGATTTCAAGACAGACGGTATCATTCAGGGTATGCACAACCTTGACAAGAGTATTTCTTCATTTGCCCGTTCATGTTTTAACTATGCACTCGACCAGAAACTTGATGTATGGTTTGCTACAAAAGATACAATCAGCAAGAAGTACGACCACAGATTTAAGGATCTTTTTGCTGAAATCTTTGAGAATGAATACAAAGAGAAATTTGAGCAGGCAGGCATTACATATTTCTACACACTTATTGATGACGCTGTAGCAAGAGTTATCAGAAGTGAGGGTGGCTATATGTGGGCTTGCAAAAACTATGACGGCGATGTAATGAGCGATATGATTGCTACTGCTTTCGGCTCACTTGCTATGATGACAAGCGTACTTGTTTCACCTGACGGTGTTTATGAGTATGAAGCTGCACACGGTACAGTTCAGCGCCATTATTATAAGTATCTTAAGGGCGAGGAAACTTCCACAAACTCTGTTGCAACTCTCTTTGCTTGGACAGGCGCTCTCAGAAAGCGTGGCGAGCTTGATAATCTTCCTGAACTTATGAACTTTGCGGACAAGCTTGAGAAAGCTACTATCGACACTATTGAAGACGGCATTATGACAGGCGACCTTTATGCTATTTCAACTCTTGAAAACAAGAAAAAGGTTAATTCAGAAGATTTCTTGCTTGCAATAAACGAGCATCTTGCCGCTTCACTTGCATAAGCAAACACAATTCGGTTAAAGGAGTAAGGTTAAAGTACAATGTCCAGAAATGACAACATTTCAATGTCTGTAATCAGAAGACTGCCCAGATATTATCGTTTCTTGTCTGAGCTTAACGAACAAAACATTGATAAAATTTCATCTACAAAACTGGCTGAAATTATGAATGTAACCGCTTCTCAGGTAAGACAGGATCTTAACTGCTTTGGTGGATTCGGTCAACAGGGCTACGGTTACAGTGTTTCTCAGCTTAAGGAAGAAATACAAAATATTCTTGGTCTTAACAATAATTATAAAGCTATACTTATCGGTGCCGGCAACCTCGGTAAAGCGGTTGCCAAGCATATGAACTTTGAAAAGCTCGGCTTTGAACTTATCGCCTGTTTTGACTGTAACGAAGAAAAAGTTGGCAAAAAGCTGAATAATCTTACAATAATGCACGACAGTCTGCTTGACGAGTTCTGTCAAAACAACAAAATCAATACAGCGTTTTTGTGTATTCCGAGAGTATGTGTAGAAAATGTACTTGACAAACTTTATGGCTACGGCATAAAGAACTATTGGAATTTCAGTCACTATGACATTGCAAGAAAGTACAGCGACACCCTTGTTGAAAATGTACACCTAAGTGACAGTCTTATGACCTTATGTTACAAAATGAATAACCGAGATAAAATCTTATAATTAAATAAAGGCTGTTCCCTATCTTGCGGAACAGCCTTTTAATTATGCTTAACTTAGTTTATCACAAAGTTAAAAGGTTCAATGTCAATAGTTGGGGTAATTTATGGTTTAGTGCACGAGTTAAGCAAAATAATAATTCACTCCAATTAATTTAATAAAAAAGCAACAATTAACTACCGCACTCCAATCGGAATGCGGTAGTTTTTATGAGAGGAAATCTATCTATTTATAAATTACTTTTTATCAACTGTATGAAGAAGTCTTGCAGCATAAAGTACGCAAAGTACGCTTACGCCTGTATCTGCTATTACAGACAACCACATCGGAGCGATACCGAGTATTGCAAGGATAATTACAATTGTCTTTACACCAAGTGCAAATGTAATGTTTGTCTTTACAGTAGCAACAACTTTCTTTGCTATTCCGACAGACAACGGTAACTGTTTTAAATTACCTGCCGCAAGCACAGCATCTGCCGCCTCAATAGCAGCCTCACTGCCGAATCCCATTGCAAAACCGCAATCGCTTGCAGTAAGAACAGGGGCATCATTGATACCGTCACCGATAAAGCATACAGACTTATGAGTTTTCTTTATATCTATAAGTTTTTCAAGTTTATCTGACGGCATAAGCTCTGCCGAATAAGAATCAAGTTTAAGTTCATTTGCAATATCCATTGCATTTTCTTTTTTATCACCCGTAAGCATTACACTGTCTTTAACACCGAGTTTTCTTAACTCTGCAATTACACTCTTTGCCTCCGGTCTTAATGTATCGCTAACAGAGATTGCACCGATTAATTCACCGTCGTAGATTACATATACAGATGCGGTTTTTTCTGCATTTACCTTTTGTTTATCGCTTAAAACCTTTGTGCCGCCGCATACAAGAGCTTTGCCGTTATATACAGCTGTAACTCCCTGTCCTGCCTTTTCGCTGTAATCTGAAAGTTCAGGTAAGTTTTCCTTTTCTGCCTTATTTTTTATTGCCATAGCAATCGGATGTGAAGAATATCTTTCACAAGCGGCTGCAAGTGCAATAATTTCAGATGAAGTATGATTGCCGTAAGCAAAAACTTTGTTTACAGAAAGCTCGCCTGTTGTAAGTGTACCTGTCTTGTCAAATACAAAAGCGTCAGCCTTTGCAAGAGCTTCGATATACTTGCCGCCCTTAATAAGAACGCTGATTTTTGATGATGCGCCAAGACCCGAATAATAAGAAAGCGGAACCGAAATTACGATTGCACAAGGGCAAGATGCAACAAGACAAACCAAAGCACGATAAATCCATGTGCTGAAACTGCCAAGCCCCACAAGCGGAGGAACAATAGCAACTACAATAGAAATAAGTATAATAATCGGTGTGTAAACAGCTGCAAAACGGCTGATAAGCTTTTCACTCTGTCCCTTTGTAGCTGCTGCATCTTCAACAAGTTTAATAATTCTTGCCGCTGTACTGTCGCCAAATTCCTTAGTAGTTTTTATTTCTATAAGAGAATTGCCGTTAATCATACCGCTCATAACTTCACTGCCTGCCTCTGCATCGACAGGAACACTCTCACCTGTAAGCGCCGAAGTATCAAGAGTAGTATTTCCTTTAGTAATAACACCATCAAGCGGTACTCTTTCGTGTGGTTTAACTACAATTGTACTGCCTATTTTAACATCCTCGGCGGCTTTTACAACTTCCTTGCCGTTTATAAGTACGGTTGCATTATCGGGACGAATCTGCGCAAGTTTTGCAATATCACTTCTCGATGCAGATACTGCTTTCTCTTCTACAATTTCGCCGACTGCAAAGAGAATAGTAACCATAGCCGCCTCTACAAACTCGCCTAACGCAAATGCCGCAATAACAGCAATTGTAAGCAATGTAGTTTCATCTATCTCTAATTTAAACACCGATTTTACGCCTTTAATAAATGTTCTCCAACCTGACAAAACAGTGGCAACAAGGCTTAGTCCGAGTAGAACAAACCAACCTACAGTACCGAATTCAGCATCAGAAAATACAGTAAGTTCAAGACCGAAAGCCGCTACACCAAGCACAGCCGCTGTAATAATAGAAATAAGTTCATTCTTTATTTCAACCTTTTTATCTTTCTTGGCTGAATTTACCTTTTCGGCAGTTACGGTGTTTTCTTTTACATTGTTATCAATAACTTCTACACCGTCTTCAATGCTGTCACAAACTGCCTGTATGTCCTGTGCCGTTACATCCTCTGCCGACTCAAACACAAGTTTTTTATTTGCAAAATTGAAATTAACATTCTCATAGCCGTCTGTTTCGGCTAATTTCTTCTCTATCTTTCCTGCACAGTGCGCACAGTTGAGATTTTCAAGTGTGAAAGTGTACTGCTTTAAATTCTTTCTCTTTGTATTATCAATAACTTCTACACCGTCTTCAACGCTGTCACAAACCGCCTGTATATCCTGTGCCGTTACATCATCTGAACACTCAAGTACGAGTTTTTTATTTGCAAAGTTGAAATTTACATTCTCATAACCGTCTGTTTCGGCTAATTTATTCTCTATCTTTCCCGCACAATGCGCACAGTTAAGATTTTCAAGTGTAAAATTATATTTCATAAAAAACACCCTCCTTACTCGAGAACGTGATCAAGTCCCATTTCAATAATTTTTTTAACATGGTCGTCATCAAGAGTATAATAAATTTGCTTCCCCTCTCTTCTGACCCTAACAAGTTTGTTTTGTCTTAATACTCTCAACTGATGAGAAATAGTGCTTTGCTCCATATTTAAAGCCTCTGCAATACTAAGCACCGACATCTCATTATCGGAAATTGCAAACATTATTCTGATTCTTGTCGAATCGCCGAATACTTTAAAAAGATCCGCTAAATCAAACAGCACTTCCAAATCGGGAATTTCTTTTTCTTTCTTTTCATTTAGTTCTGCCATATTCCTATCTCCGTTTATTAATCTGTTCATATGTTTATATGTTCATATGTTAACTTGAGTATAGCACATAAAAAAGTAATTGTCAATACAATTAAAAAAATTATTTGGTAAATATTTAAATATTTTTCAGAATTTCCTACATTATATATGCAATTATATCCTGAAAAATATTGCAAGATTTTAATTCCGTATTGCAATTATGACAGCAGTATTATTTTTTATAAGAATAATTACAAGTATGTAATCTTGCTTAGTCATAATAAGAATAAACTTGATTTCATTTATTTAATTTGAGTACATTTTAGATAAAAATATGTTACAATTCCAAATATGCGTTGACTTTACTACAATTTTGTAGTATCATTTTCTGTATAGGAATGTTAGTGTTACCTTGTTGTAATGCTACAAAATGTGTGTTTTAAGAAAATGTAATATATTTGTGGATATACTATTATCAGTTGAGTAATATGGCAGATACTCATTTTTACAGCAATCAATGTTGCTGTTTTTTGGCACGCACTTTTATTTAGATTTAGATTATGTAAACTCACATATTCGTTATTGTGAATGTACAGTATATGGAATTGGAGTGTAACGGTTTGGAAAAGTTTGTAGTAAACGGCGGTAAGCCGCTTTTTGGTGAAGTAAATATCAGCGGTGCAAAAAACGCCGCAGTAGCAATTATCCCGGCAGTAATCCTTTGTGACGAGCCTTGTCAGATTGAAAATATACCTAACATCAGCGATGTTTCCCTTATCAGCAGAATTCTTCAGCAGATGGGTGCACAGGTAAGAAGAATTAATAAATCATCACTTTATATAGACCCGACACATATTTCAACTCACTCTGCAACAACAGAACTTGTAAGAGGTATGAGAGCATCTTATTACCTTCTCGGTGCTCTTCTTGGCAGATGCGGTAAAGCTCAGGTTGCTTTACCGGGTGGTTGTAACTTTGGTGTTCGTCCGATTGATCAGCATTTAAAAGGCTTTGAAGCTATGGGCGCAGTAACACAGCTTGTTGACGGCGCAATTATTGAGGCAGATGCTGATAATCTTCACGGTGAGCATATTTACCTTGATGTAGTATCTGTAGGCGCTACAATGAATATTATGCTTGCGGCATCTAAAGCCGAGGGTATGACTATCATTGAAAATGCCGCAAGAGAACCGCATATTGTTGACCTCGCTAACTTTCTTAATTCAATGGGCGCAGATGTAAGAGGCGCAGGTACAGATGTTATTAAAATCCGTGGCGTAAAATATCTCCACGGCATAACATATTCGATTATTCCGGATCAGATTGAGGCAGGCACATATATGTGTGCGGCAGCTGCTACAAGAGGTTGCATTACAGTAAATAACATTACTCCAAAGCACCTTGAATCAATTACAGCTAAACTCCGTGAAATGGGTGTTGTAATTACCGAATACGATGAGGCTATCAAAATTGACGCTACAAAGAATCCTTTAAAGCGTTGTAATATTAAGACTATGCCGCATCCCGGTTTCCCTACTGACTGTCAGCCGCAATTTGCCGCACTTCTTGTAAGTGTACCGGGTACAAGCATTATAAATGAAAATGTATGGGATAACCGTTATCAGTATGTAAGTGAGCTTGTTAGAATGGGTGCACACATTTCTGTTGAGGGCAGACTTGCAATTATTGAGGGCGGATCTCCGCTTACAGCAGCTCCTGTAAAAGCTACCGATCTAAGAGCCGGTGCAGCAATGATTATTGCGGCACTTGAAATTAACGGTGTTACTGAAATTTCAAGTATCCAGTACATTGAGCGTGGCTATGAAGATGTAATTGAAAAATTCAGAGCATTGGGTGCTGACATCAAAAAAGTTTATTATGCAGGCGATAACGAAGACGAACTTCGTGCTTAATAATTAAACATAAAAATTTAACCGCTTGAGTTTTATAGCTCAAGCGGTTTTTTTCATAATAAATTAGATTATTTATCAAAATTCAATACTAATCGTATGTGCAAATTATGATTTAGCGGAGTGTCGGTCGGGGATTGAAATTTAGCTAACGCTAAATTATCCTCCC
>ENA-OPCX01000892-OPCX01000892.1-human-gut-metagenome-genome-assembly--contig:-NODE-892-length-13988-cov-4.231752_pt1 | contig 13988 bp, 10 predicted proteins | sample MGYA00241570_ERZ501491 | MGnify/ENA primary metagenome ERZ501491 (study PRJEB25962, sample SAMEA2042620) | human gut metagenome | biome: human gut; feature: human-associated habitat; material: faeces... | reverse complement strand
CATGGCAGGCACCTCGAAAAGAAATATGGCGCAAGCAGAACACATACCCGTGCTCTGCTTGCAGAATGTCAAAACTGTTTGCGGTATTCTTCCAGCTCAGGCTCACTTGCCAGAACAAAGTGGCCGGGGACGATCTCGCACCAGTCCGGCTGGTTCGTCTCGCTGTAGTGATGGCAGCTGGGGTCGTAGACGATGAGCTTTTTCTGCCGCTCCGCGATGGGGTCGGGCTGGGGAATGGCGGACAGCAGCGCGCGGGTGTAGGGGTGCAGGGGATGGGCGAACAGCTCCTCGCTCTGCGCCAGCTCCACGATCTTGCCCTTGTGAATGACGGCGATGCGGTCGCAGATAAAGCGAACCACCGACAGGTCGTGGGCGATGAACAGATAGGTCAGATTCCGCTCCTTCTGCAGCTTGGACAGCAGGTTCAGAACCTGCGCCCGGATGGAAACGTCCAGCGCGGAGACAGGCTCATCACATAATATAAATTCCGGATTCAACGCCAGCGCTCTCGCAATACCAACACGCTGTCTACGTCCGCCATCCATCTCGTGAGGATATGCCAACATCAGTCTATCCTCAATGCCCGTGATACGCATCAACTCTTCCACACGTTCACGAATTTCCCCACGGCTGAAGCGGTGAGATTCCTTCAGCGGCTCTTTGATGATATCTTCAACCGTTCTGCGCGGATCCAGGGAGGAATAGGGATCCTGAAACACGATCTGCATTTTCTCCCGAACCTGCCGCAGTTCTCTGCCTTTTATATTCGTGATATCCTCATCGTTCAAGTAGATCTTTCCGCTTGTTGCATTCTGGAGACGAATGATCGTACGTCCAAGGGTAGACTTGCCGCATCCAGATTCACCAACGACGCCCATGGTTTTCCCTTTATCAATGGAAAGGGTAACATCATCCACCGCATGGTTGATTCCGGCTGAAACATCAAAATATTTCTTTAAATGCTCAACTCTCAATAGGCGCATGTTTTTCACCTCTGTTTTTTAATCAAGCAACTGCAATAGTGTCCGGGAGACACTTCATGCATTTCAGGCTGGCACTGTCTGCACACGTCTGTGGCATGCGGACAACGCGGATGGAAGGAACATCCAGCAGGCAGATTCGCCGGATCCGGCGGCAGGCCCGGTATTGGGCTCAGTCTGCTGGCTTCGTCGTGGAGTTTCGGAACAGAGCTGAATAGTCCGAGCGTATATGGATGCTGAGGATTCAGGAAAATATCCGCTTTTGTTCCGCTTTCAATGATTTTTCCGGCATAGATCACCGCCACGTTGTCGCAGGTTTCCGCAACAACACCCAAATCGTGGGTAATCAAAATCATCGAGGTGGAGAACTTTTGCTTCAGCTCATTGATCATCTCAAGCACCTGCGCTTGAATGGTAACATCCAATGCTGTGGTAGGCTCATCCGCCAGCAGCAGCTCGGGATTACAGGCAAGCGCCATCGCAATTACAACGCGCTGCTTCATGCCGCCGGAAAACTGGTGGGGATATTCTGGAAAACGTTCGGCGGGAATTCCAACCATCTCCAGCATTTTCATAGCCTTCACGTCTGCTTCCGCAGCCGATACCTGGTTGTGAATCCGAATCACTTCCGCAATTTGGCTGCCAATTGTCATAACCGGGTTCAAAGCCGTCATCGGATCCTGAAAAATCATGGAAACCTTCTTACCGCGGATTCCACGCATCTCTTTTTCCGAAACGGAAAGGATATTTTCTCCATTCAGGTTTATTTCGCCGCCTCGAATTTTCGCCGGAGGATCCGGAAGAACGCGCAAAACCGCTTTTGCAACCGTTGTCTTGCCTGCGCCGGTTTCACCAACCAGGCCAAGTGTTTCGCCCTTGTTAAGCGTCAGATTTACGCCATTTACTGCATGGATGACTGCACCGCCGGAAGTATATTCCACTACAAGATGCTTTATTTCGAGGAAAGGTACATTATCTTTCATATTTCTTTCTCCTCTCAATCCTTTAGTCTGGGGTCAAGAGCATCGCGCAGGCCATCACCGAACAGGTTGAAGCTCAAAACGGTAAGCGCAATCATGAGCCCCGGAAACAGCATTAAGTGCGGATGCAGCAGGATCATACTTCTTCCATCAGAGAGCATTGCGCCCCACTCAGCGGTTGGCGGCTGGATGCCCAGTCCGATAAAGGAAAGGCCTGCCGCGCCCATAATCGTAAAACCAATCCCCATAGTCATACCGACGATCAAAGGAGAAATAATATTGGGCAGCATATGGGAGAACATAATTTTCAGCTTCGGACAGTTGACGGAAACAGAAGCCTCGATATACTCCATCTGCCGTTCCTTCAAACACAGAGCACGTGTCTGACGGATCGTGCCCGGAATGGTGCCAACAGACATGGCCAAAATTGTGTTGAAGAACCCACTTCCAAGCGCTGTTGAGATAATGACCGCTAGAAGCATTCCCGGAATTGCCGAAACGATGTCCATCAGCCGCATAACCAAGTTATCTGTCCTGCCGCCAATATAACCCACAATAACGCCAAAAAACAAGCCAATCGCAGAGCCAAATACTGTTGCCGCAAGGCCAAGAGAGAGGGAATAACGCGCGCCATAAACACAGCGGCTAAAGATATCGCGGCCCAAAGCATCGCACCCAAACCAATGCTCACCGTTTGGTTTACAGTAAATTGCGGAAAAATCCTGATATGTAGGAGAATAGGGCGCAATAACAGGCGCAAAAATAGCCATAAAGGCAAGCAGTGCAATGATAATCAAGCCAATCATTGCCAATTTGTTCTGTCCCAGGCGCTCAAGGATCATGCCTGTTCTGGTTTTTCGCCAGGAACGGCGTCTTCTCTTTGCCACTACTTTCTGCTCAGTCATGCCGCTTCCTCCTTCTTCGCTTTTTTCACAATATACTGCGCCTTGATTCGCGGATCCAGATAAGCATATGCCAAGTCAGTCACAAGAACCATAACGGCAGCGAACAGTGCAAGAATCAATACACAGGAACGAATGACCGGATAGTCACGGTTGGAAACCGCAGTCATCATGTATGTACCAATCCCCGGGAAAGAGAACACCATCTCGATGACAACTGACCCGCCTATCAGGCTGGAAAACTGTCCGCCCAATGCACTGACAATGGGAATCATCGCGTTGGGAAGCATATGTCTTCCGATAATGATGCCTTCGGTCTGGCCCTTGGCCCTTGCGGTTGTGATATAGTCTGCACGAACTGTCTCAAGCACAGCGGATCTTGTCATCCGGGCGTTGGAACCGATGCCACCGAGCGCACCGGAAATAACAGGCAAAATCCAATATTCGATACCGCCAATGCCTAACGGAGGAAGCCATTTCAGCTTGACACTGAACAGCTGCACCAAAAGCATTGCCAGCCAGAAATTGGGTATGGATACGCCAATCATAGATACAACGCGGAGGGTATGGTCCATGATACCATTCCGGTGGATCGCGCTGTAAATTCCCAAGGGAATTCCAAATCCCACACTGACAAGCATCGTTATTAGGCCCAAAAGAAAGGTTCTGGGCAGCCTGGAAACAAATTCATTGGACACAGGCAGGTGGGTCATATAAGATGTGCCAAAATCAAACCGAACAAATGTATCGTACAGGTATCTGCCCAACTGGATGTGGTATGGGTCGTTCAGGCCCAATCGTTCTCTGCAGTCGAACAGCTCCTGTTCTGTAGCCGTCTCACCCATTATGATACGCGCGGGATCCCCCGGAACAAAATACATAACAGTGAATATCAACACAGCGACACAGAAGAAAATAATGACAAGCCATAATAATCTTTTTATAGTATATCGCCACATAGTTTTATTCCTTTCGTTATCCAGGAAAAGGCTTAATATTTATTTAGTGGTGCCGCCAGAAAATGCCGACGGCACCACAGATCTATAGATTTACCGTATTTTTCAAACTTCACTCAGCGGCGTATACGCAGGCACCCGGAGTGATAACATTGCCATAGTTCATACCGAAGGCTTCGATCTTAGAGGAATACACCGCATTGGAAGTCCACTGCATAATGGGCATGAAGTAGGCGTTATCCAGAGCGTGTTGCCACCATTCGGTCATATTTTCGGTGGTATGATATTCTTCAAGGATCAGCTTATCCAGCATATCCGCCCACTCAGGGTCATCGATAAAGTTTTTGGTCAGACCGTTTGTGGTCTGGGCGGTGTTGAAAACCGCATCCCAGAAGGAAATATTGTAGTCATACGCATTCGCGCAGTTCACAAGAATATCCCACTCACTGGGGTCTGCCATAACACTGTGGAAGGTTGCGCCATCATAGGAGGCCAACTGTGCGTTGATGCCCGCTTCCACCAGCTGATTCTGGATAACCTGTGCAGCCAGGGAGAACATATCCATATTCATGCACATCAAGGTGATGGGTTCACCATTGTAGCCTGCAGCCTCCTGGTACTGCTTGCTCAGCTCCACATTGGTGTTGGTGCAATAGCTGTCGATGGTTTCCCACGCGGGATCATAGTCGCTGAAGCTGTCGATCGCAAGAACGTCTAGAGCGGAGGTCTGTCCCTGATATGCCGCTTCACAGCCGTCGGTATCGATCGCATAAAAAATTGCCAGACGCATGTTAATATCACTGCAGATATTATCGGGGTTGCAGTTGGGGAGCATGAACATCAGCATGTTGGAGCTGTAGTTGTACGCCTTATAATTGTAATTCGTTGTCAGATCGCCGATATAAGCGCCATCAACACCATCGACGATATCCACCTGACCGGTCTGCAGCGCAACGACCTGCTGAGAAGATTCCGCGATCACTTTATACACAATATTTTCAACATTTGCACGCTGCCACTGATGGAGGTTTGTCTCGTCTGTCTGCCAGTAATTCTCGTTCTTCACCAGTTTCAGCTCGGAGTCAGGCGTAAAGCTGACAAACTTATACGGACCGGTACCGCACATGTCCGTGATCAAAGAACTGGGGCTGTCATGGAAGGACTGCTCACTAACAACATAAACGCGGTAAAAATAGGCAGCAAAGTCACTGACACCTGTCAGCTCACGGTTGAAATGGAACAAAACAGTGGTATCATCAACCGCCTCAACAGACTCGAAGGCCGGCCAGGAATTGGAGTAGTTTTCAAAACGGTAGGTGTAAGAGAACGCCACATCCGAAGCGGTGATATGGTTACCGTTGTGGTCATAAATGTTATCGTGAATATAAACGGTATAGTCGCTGCTGCCAGGCTCATGATCATAGCCTCCGAACGCGCCGCGCGTATCATCCGCCAGAATCGCATACAGTTCTCCGCCAACGCCATCAAAGCCATAGAGGAATTCATAGACTTCATCCATTCCATGGAAAACGCTACCCTCCATAGGGTCCAGGCTGGTCAGGCTGGCTTGTGCAATGTTGATTGTATCCATCACATAACCGGAATCCACTGCGGCCAGATCATTGGAGTTTGCGGCACCCTCACCTTCCTTGATGACATTTGCATTTTGTGTCGTTGCCGCTTCAGCAGAGTTTTTTTCCGTATTTGCTGATCCGCAAGCAGCCAGATTCAAGCACATAATCAGTGCGAGCAGCATTACAAATAGTTTTTTCATGTTTACTCTCCTTGTTTTGTTTTGTGTTTGATAAAATACGCTGGATTTTACACGCAGGGGCCTTAGAAAGCGCGTCTTTCCTCCCTCCTTTTCAAAGATCGTAATACAAACGGTTATTTTCCCGCAGTATCCTTTTCCTTAACCAAACTGTCTGTTTTCCATTTTCCGGATAAGTAGTAAACCAGACCGACTGTCGCAGGTGCAACACGCGCGAAATTTGTGCCCATGCTGAATCCGACAACGCCCAGATCCAACATGTAGGCGAATAAATAGCAGAATCCAAAGCGGAATACCACGCTGTCCAAAATACCGCCCACCAGAGCCAGACCGCCCCGGCCTGCGCCATTCACAACGCCCTGGAAAGTGCCGGAGACGACGGCAAGAATCAACGAGATCCCCAATACGATGCACATGGCCGGCGCATATACCAAGACTTCTGCTTCATTGTTGAACAATGCAAAGAATTGCGTTGGAAACAGATTCAAAACGATCCCGCATATCACCGCAATACTGCCGGCCATCAGCAACTGCGTACGAACGATCTGACGTACACGGTCATGCTTTCTGGCTCCGATGTTTTGCGCAATCATTCCGGCTGCAGCCTGATTAAAGGCGCTGTCTACTGTGTTGACCAGATTATATAGTCGTTCGGAGACGCCATAAGCCGCTGCTGCATACAAGCCGAAGTCGTTTGTAAAAGATGTGACAAACAGTTGTGTTACACCTATGAGCATCTGCCGTGCAGACAGCGGAATACCGATTTTCAGTAGGACCGAAGCATGTTCCTTGTTTATTTTAAATGTGGTCAGTTTGAAGTCAAAGCCAACGATATCTCTGCGCTTGTAGAGGTAGATCACCGCAAATACGCAGGCAGCAAGCTGGCTGATCACGGTTGCAATTGCCGCGCCTGCAGAGGCCATTCCGAATGCGACAACCAAGATAATATCCAAAACCAGATTGGTGATAGAAGAAATCGCCACAAACAATAAGGGGCTCTTGGAATCACCCATTCCGCGAAGCACTGCACAAGCCGCATTATATCCATAAATAAACGGGAAACCAAAACAGATAATCAGGAGGTAACTGTATGCCTCTGTCATGGCCTCTTCCGGCGTGTTCATGATCACCAGCAGGAAGTGATTCCCCACGCCAACCAATACTGCAGCTGTTACAGAGATTGCAAGCAGCATGGTTGTTAATGTACCTATTGTTTTGTTTACATCATCCCGGGAACCCGCACCTATTTGCTGTCCGACATAAATCTGCCCCGCCGTGGAAAACGCCATACTGAACATTGTGAACAAATTGGCAATTTTACTGCCCATAGATACAGCAACCGTACCAATGCTGCCTACATACTGCCCCACTACGATCATATCCACTGTTGAATACAGCGTCTGCAGGACAGACGCCAAAAGAAAAGGCAGCATAAACCGAAGGAGCACCTTGGCAACAGAACCCTGTGTCAAATCGATGCCTATTTTTTTCTTTTCTTGCATGGATTTTCCTCCAATCTAACTATGAAACATGACTCATATGCGTTGTTATAATTGTGCAGCATTTTATTCAAAAATTGAACCCACCATCTTGAATAATGCTTCCAAAATATTATCCTTTCCTTTTTAACCGCGTCATATCTCCCATCTGAAAATAAAGATTGCTATTTTCGTTTTTATGGTGTAAAATAATAAAAGATTTCCTTATTTATTATGCATATTGTGATAACTTACAACTCACACGCAGTACAATCGATCTCTCATCTCAGCCGTATTGGTTAATTATATTTCCAAAAACAGGTAAAATATTGAACTATGAGTCAGAATTTTTGCACAAGGATGGTGAACTGAATGGATATTGAAGAAATCCAAAAAACAATTTATGAATCAAAACCGGTTTTGGAGTATTACTCCGTAATCACTTCTTCACGCGACCCCAGAATAAGCAGCGCCGCTATTGAAAGCCATAGTGCGATCGAAATGTACTTTGTGAACACTGTGCCCGAACCGCTTGTATTTGATTTTATCAACTCCACAATGCGGCTTTCGATATACGAGGCGATCTTTATCCCCGCAAATTGTCCGCATCACTTTGCTATCCGTGAGGAGCTGTTTAAAGCGAAAGTCGGATTAATTCATCTGCGTATTTGTTTACCCGAACTGGATCTGGGGGAACCCTTCATCATAAAAGATCAGCATGGTCTTTTGGAAAAGCTGTTTACCCTGACTTTCCGGGAAAGAGTACGGAGCATATCCTCTAATTATCTAAACGAATACTACGTAAAGGCATTATTGACTGTTGCCTGTATTATGAGAGAACAGGATCGCGCGCCTGCCTTCTCCGTTACATCCGTAGTCCAATATATCCGAAACCACTACAGTGAAAAAATCACATTAGATACATTGGCAGAGAACGAGCATGTCAGCAAATCCTATCTTTGCCGTCAATTTAAGCAGCAGCACGAATGCACAATTAGTTATTATATCAATCAATGGTGATGCATTTCACCGAGTGTTTTCTAATATCGAACGATTGTCTGACTGCAATATTCCATTCATATTAAAATATGTTGTAACAAGTGTTAACTATAATGAAATACCCCTTTTTATTGCTTGGGCTGAATCACATTGCATCACATATAACCTTAACATAGCCAACCTACCAATTCAAATTTACAATTCATCGGGGTGGACTGATAGGTCATTTAGAATAACGCACGATCAATTGGTAGAGTTGTCGGTTAAATATCCAAGTAAAATATCTATCTTACCTATAGGTAGCCGTGCTGCCTGCGATTTAGGTCATCTCCTACATTTCACTGCATCTGGACGGATTCAAGGATGTCCTGCTCTACCTGCAGCCAAATATCAAGCAATATCTGGTTCGGAATGGGATAAGCTCATTCTTGATTATGTTGAAGTCAGGGACAAGTGTATGTTTTGCCCCGCATGGGAGCAAGTCGAAAATCTTGCAGAAATATCCAAATTCTTATACGGAATTCCTCTCAAATAGAAAGGTCATATATATGAATCAACTTCGCTCAATGTCAAACCTGTTAAACAGATCAAAGGTGAAAAAGTCCATTTTCCTATTCCTGTTTCTCCTGGCGGCACTATCTTCGTTTCTGGAGGTGCTTCCTTCCGAATTACTTGGCAGAATATCGACTATGCTTGTCTCCCTATCGCCTGATACGGGTCTGTCTCGTTTAATTGCATGGAGCGTCTTTTTCTTTCTTACTGTTGTCGTGGGAACTATCGTACGGAATCTCTTTTGTTACTCAACCTCCAAATGTGCGAACACCATTATCAAAAACATACGCACCATGGCTTTTTCAAAGCTTTTGACCGTTGATTTCAGCAAGCTGGAAAACGCGGACTCCGGTTACTGTATCAATATGGTCAACGGAAACACCGGCCGTCTGGAATCTGTATTCAGCGTTGCTTTGTTTACACTGATTTCCGATTTATTTGACTTACTGTGGATCAGCGTTTTTATCTGTCTGATCGACTGGAAGCTGCTTCTGATTATGGTTGCCTTTCTCCCTCCCCTGTACTTCTTAGGCGTGAGGTCCTCCAGGGTGCAGAAAGCGTATGCGGTAAATCGCATTCACATCGAGTCGGACATCATTCGGTCCATTGGCGAGGCTTTTTCAAATCTACCGGTTATTCGCGTGTTTCAGGGATGCCAGCGGGAAAATAACCAATTCAACAAATGCGCGGATGACTACAAAAATGAAAGCAACAAAGCAGACGCGACTCTAAGTGCATTCTACATTGCGGAGAAAACCATCCGTTATGTGGCAATCAGCATCGTCTTATTTATTTCCGCATGCGGAATTATGAGAGGCCATTATCCATTTGGCTCCCTTGTCACAATTGTGCTGTACAGTCAGCGGTTTTACTCCCCCATTACCAACATTATCCGCTACCTGCAGATGCTGCAAAAAGGGATGGCCAGTGTGGAATCCCTGTGTACATTTCTGGATGCCCCGGATGCTGAGACGTATGATAATATCACTTTTGATACTTCGGATCCCTTTTTGTCCTTCGATGGTGTGGAGGTAACTCTGAACAACTCGGTGATTTTGCCAAAAACAAGCCTGAATTTGCAGGATAAAACACTCAATCTCATTCATGGCGAAAGCGGAGCCGGAAAATCTACCCTCTTCAAAGCCATGCTTGGCCTGATCCCCATTACCGAAGGCTCTATTCATGTGAATCGTGCCTTCCGGGATACCCCCTTTTTTTCCTATGCCAGTCAGAACACCGAAATATTTTACGGCACAATGCTTGATAATGTTCTGTACCCGCAAAGCGCCGCTTCCGCTTCTTCCACAGAAATTGAGGATGCACAGAACCTATTGGCACAGCTTGGTTTTGATAGAGACAACTGGAATCGTGATGTGGGTGAATCCGGCAGTAATCTTTCCGGTGGTGAAAAAAAGCGCATTGCATTTGCCCGCGCAGTGCTGCGGCCCTCTAAAATATTGCTTCTCGATGAGATCACCTCCAACATAGACCTGGAAAACGAATCCATCATGACAAAATTAATCGTCCAGGAGAGCAAGAAAAGATGCGTTGTTCTCATAACGCACAAGGAATTCCCGATAGACGCAGAGGTTGTGACGCATAATCTAGGAAAAGGAGTTGATTAATACGGACATTTCAAAGGCACTATTAGGCAACAGTAGAATCCCGGTTATTGGTAACTTTGAATTGACCAGAAAGTGTCCGCTAAATTGCGTGATTTGCTATAATGAGCGCAAACAAAAGCGTGAACTAACAACGGACGAAATACTAAATATTTTGAATCAAATTGCCGATGCGGGATGTGTACACATTAATTTTACAGGCGGAGACCCCCTCACACGAGTAGATTTTCCCGATATTTACAGACATGCAATAAAGCTAGGGATGTTTCCCTCCATAGAGTCTGAATTAGTGCATCTTACAGATGATGCAAGGGAGGTCTTATGTGAATATCCACCCTATGTCCTTAGCGCATCTCTGTACGCTGTTGATGACGATGTTTTCCGGACTGTAACTCGTACCAGTTTTTCTGCCGATTGCGTTTTTAACCATATAAGAGAGTTGCTTGCTGCTGGGGTACCTATTCGCGCCAGAACTCCGTTTACCAAATTAAACATAGGGCAAGCTGGAAAAATTGCCAGATTTTGTAGAGAGGTTGGTATCACCTATAATCCTACGACCAAAATATTCTGGACTCAAGATGGTTCACGTATGGATGACCTCAGGTGTTCTCCGGATTTTGTCATGGAAAGCAGTGATGGTGACCCTATTTATGACTATCTTTATTCGCTAACGGCGAATTTATGGAACAAACCAATTGTCAAACACTCATGTGATACGGGCATTTCTGATTTTAATATTTCAGCATATGGCGAAATGAATTTTTGCATTACATTTTGGAAACCGGAATATGATTTGCTAAATGGAAGTTTTGAGGATGCTTGGAATAACTGGTATCCGCTATTCCGTCGTCCAGAAGGAAACTACTGTTTAGGAAAAGCATTATTTGGGGATGGTAAGAACTGCCCTTGGGGATGTCTGTACTCTAATCCTGAAATTGACACTTCAAAAAGTTTGCTTGAACACGCAAAGGATAGAATTCACTCTATGCAATGCAGTGGATATTCTCTTCGTGAAATATGTAATCAACTCGGTTTATCAGATAAAGCTCTGAATGTTATTTTGAATTTGTAATTCTGAAAAATGCTTATCGACTTAACTCAGCACGCTACAAGATGTAGCGACAGCTCTGGTCAAGCGCAGGAATATCTGATTGCCCGTCATGCGGCGGTTGAAACGGAAACAGTACTCGTCCAGATATGCCTGGAGCTTGGTGCATCTTCCGTGATATGTTCCCTGAAGGAATGCTTTCAGATTACTGATTGCCTTGTGTACCCAATGCAGATCATCTGTTTCGTATTTCTTTGTGTTCAGTTCCACACCTTCCAGATTCAGGTAGCTTCTGTAACCGTCGCATTCTACCTTCGTTTTAGGCACAAAATACTGGTCGATGATTTCCTGCAAAGTCTTTCCCTGTACGTTATCTACTGCCTTCATCCTGGCAAACAGTGGTGCACTGTTTGCGGTTTTGGATACGGCCACCACAATCTTGGCCTTATCCGTACCACGACCTCGTTTGCCGTTATGGGAAGGTCCGCCAACATAGCCGTCATCCAACTCTACAATGCCGGAAAGCAAGTATTTTTCGTCTCTTTGACCCATAGCGGTACGAATTCGATCCAATAGGTGCCACGCGGAGTCATAACAGATCCCCAGTGTGCGGCTTAGCTGAACAGCGGAAATCCCTCTTTTGTCCGTTGCGCACAGATAGATCGCCCAGAACCAGAGCGTCAGAGGCAAATGGGTACGGTGCATAACCGTCCCTGCGGTAACAGAAGTCTGGTGCCGGCAGGAACGGCACTGATAAATGTTGCGGCCATGAACGGGATAGTATTCCACACAGCCGCACTTAGGGCAGACAAACCCATTGGGAAAGCGCAGGCGGAATAGTTCTGCTCTGCAAGCGTCCTCAGTATTGTAGCGACGGCGAAACTCTTTGAAAGTAATCTCAGCTGTACGTGCCATGATGATGTTCCCCTTTTTGCTTTTGGGAACATTGTAGCATCCTATCTGTCCAATAAATCGGACTTTCTCAAGATATTGTGGCTTGCTGTGTTAAGTCGATAAGCATTATAATAAAATTCGCATTCAACAAATCAGCAGGTTCAAATTCTTCGTCCTGTTTACAACATATTGTAAATCGAAGTTATGAATATTTCTACCCGCCGTCTATTGACCTCTATTACGAGGGAAATAGGCGGCTTTTTTGTTTCTAAAAAAATATTTTCAAGAATTTTTTGAAAAAGGGGTGATTTTGGGTGTGCATTTTGACCCCCTTTGTCCAAATGAGTGAAGGGGTTAATTCCGAACCACGAAAAGGTCAGCCCATTCACTTGTATTTTGACAACTGAATAAATCATTCACTAAGACTTTAATTCTGATGATTTTAGCCACCTTATCGGGTACGCCGTGACTTCTGCATTGCAGAACAGCGAGAACTCCCGGTATATTCAAAAAATCTTTCTCAATGCCCTGCGGCAGGAACCCGGCACAACAATCGTCCTTGGCGAGTATCTTCCGATTGCTGATCTGGAAAGTGCTGTGGATGAATATGCCGTGTTGATTGAGAGAAATAAACGAATGCTGCAATGATACGTAATACCTGCAAGATGTGGTACATTGGGCGGGGTACAGACTTGCTTTTTTCGACGGAATTTGCTATGATACAGGTTACTGCGCTGCGGCGCGGTAATTCCGTTGGGAAGGGAAGGATGTTTTGTGCAGAGTACGACCCGGGACATGACGCGCGGCAGCCCGTGGCGGCTGATCGTATCGTTTGCTGTCCCTGTGCTGCTCAGCCAGATATTTCAGCAGCTTTACAACACGGCGGATGCCATGATCGTTGGAAAGTTTGTGGGAAAAGAGGCACTTTCCGCGGTAGGCGGTACGACGGGAACACTGATCAACCTGCTGGTTGGCTTCTTCGTCGGAATGTCTTCCGGCGCGGCTGTCGTTGTATCCCAGTTCTATGGGGCAAAGGAAGACCAGCAGGTGCAGAAATCGGTTCACACATCGTTCTGTCTGGCGCTGGCCGGCGGTGTGGCACTCTTAGTGATCGGTGAGATCTTCACTCCGGCTGCAATCCGGGCTATGGGTGCTCCCGAAGAGATCCTTGGATATTCTGTGACATATCTCAGGATCTATTTTCTGGGTATCATAGGAAATCTGGTCTATAACATGGGCGCTGCGATCCTGCGAGCTGTGGGAGATTCGAAGAGACCGCTCTATTTCCTTGTGGCGAGCTGCCTGACCAATATTGCTCTGGATCTCCTGTTTGTAGTCTGTTTTCATATGGAAGTTGCCGGGGCGGCGCTTGCGACGATCATGTCCCAGCTTTTATCGGCAGTACTCGTTATGATAACGCTGATCCGGACAAAAGAATCTTACCGTTTTATCCCGAAGGAACTCCGTGTGGAGCCGGTATTATTAAAGAGGATCATAAAGATCGGTCTTCCGGCGGGACTCCAGTCCATGATGTACTCGATCTCCAATATCCTGATTCAGGCAAACATCAATGGATACGGAACGAATACGATCGCGTCCTGGGCGGTTTACGGAAAGATCGACGGTATTTTCTGGATGACTATGGATGCCATGGGAATCTCCGTGACGACTTTTGCGGGACAGAATTTCGGTGCAGGAAAGATCAAACGTCTGAAAAAGGGCACCTATGTGGGGCTTCTCATGTCGACGATCATTACGGCAGCACTTGGTGTATTTATGTTTACGGCAGGTCCGGTACTCATCAGT
>ENA-OPCX01000891-OPCX01000891.1-human-gut-metagenome-genome-assembly--contig:-NODE-891-length-14000-cov-2.617641_pt1 | contig 14000 bp, 7 predicted proteins | sample MGYA00241570_ERZ501491 | MGnify/ENA primary metagenome ERZ501491 (study PRJEB25962, sample SAMEA2042620) | human gut metagenome | biome: human gut; feature: human-associated habitat; material: faeces... | reverse complement strand
AGTTTTGTAACCTTGTCGCCGATAGCCAACGTTTGTTTTTGGGTATCGAACAAGAAGTTTCCTAACTTGTAGAAAGGAATATCTTTCATCTTCTTACCTTTCACACGGCGAAGGATAGCCTCGATACGAAGCAATAGCTCTTCCATGCTAAACGGTTTTGTCAAGTAGTCATCTGCGCCGATCTTGAATCCTTCCAAGATGTCTTCCTTCATAGTCTTGGCTGTAAGGAAGATAATAGGGATATCAGGATTGATAGAGCGAATTTCTTGTGCCAAAGTGAAACCATCTTTCTTTGGCATCATGACATCCAACACACAAAGATCGTATTTACCTTTGGTAAAACCTTTGTATCCGGCTTCTCCGTCAGAGAATAGGTCCGTTACATACCCTTTAGCTTGTAAGTATTCTCTTAAAAGCATTCCTAAATTCTCATCGTCTTCACAAAAGAAGATCTTTAGTTTTTCTTCCATAACTAACTTTTTATAAGAGGTAAAGTAATAATAAATTTTGTTCCAATGTTTCCGGCACCACTTTCGGCACGGATCGTACCTTTGTGGTCCTCAATAATTTTGCGTACGTAAGCGAGTCCGAGACCGAACCCTTTCACGTCATGTACGTTGCCTGTCGGTACGCGGAAGAAACGGTCGAATACCTTTTTCAGATATTCTTTCTTGATACCGATACCATTATCTTCCACGGAGATCAACAGCTTTCCGTTCTCGTTCCAAGTGCGTGCCATCAATGTAAGCGGAACTTCCGGGCGGCGGTATTTAACCGCATTATCCATCAAGTTGAACAATACATTGGTGATATGCATTTCATCCACATATATATCCGATTCTGTAGCTTGCAGGTCTATATCCATTGTACCGCCGTACTTCTCGACCTTTAAAACGAAGGTGTTAGCCACGTTCGCTACCAAATCATTCGCGTCAATTTCTTTCAATTTAAGCGCTGCTTTCTGTCGTTCGAACAAAGACATCTGTAGCACTTTCTCGACCAAGAAGCTCAATCGCTTCGTCTCGTCGTTGATTACGCCGGATATATGCTTGAATACGTCCGGACTCTTCGTTATATCCGAATCCTTCAACATCTGGGCGGCGAGCGAGATCGTGGATACCGGTGTCTTCAACTCGTGCGTCATGTTGTTGATAAAGTCGTTTTTCATCTCGGATAACTTCTTCTGACGGAATACGATGTAAATCGTGAAGACGAAGGTTATCAACAGGATCAATGAGAATATAACCGATGGAACGATGAAAGTAATAGAGCTTGAGATATAATCCCCTTTCGTCGGAAAATAAACTCTCAGGTAGTTTAGTTTCGATGGGGGATCGTTCGGGAAAAGCACTTGGGTGATCACGTCAGAGGCGATCGGTTGCTTTTGGAATTCTCCGCTCTGGTATACTACATTTCCATCTTTGTTAATAACAGAAAACACAAACGGCAAGTTCAAACCGTTGTTAATAAATTCTGTTTTTAAGTAATTGTTCAGCTTTTTAAAATCTATACGTTCCTCGATCGGCTTTAGATTTGCGGTGTATAAGATGTTGTAAATCACCTCCTCTATCAGTCCACCTTGGTACTGGTAACGTCTTTTTAGTGTCTTCTGTAAATCTTTAGATGTGTTTACGATGCTGTTGGCAGACTGCCGTTTTGACAAGGAAGAGAGCGGCTCGAACTTATGGGCGCTAAAACTTTGCATCTCTATTTGTTGAACGGTTCCATTAGAATCCTTGATCTGTAATTGGTATTTCTCATGGTTGATCACTTGTCCTAGGCTTTGGGCATCCGGGGCATTTTGATACATGAAATTTGTCTCATCCCGGTTGATATCATCCTCGAGGTATTTACGGGTCTCATCCAATTCCAGATTCTTAGATACTTGGCGCAGGCTTCTTTTGACAGTCTCATTGAACTGTTCGCTGCGTGTCTTAAGTATAATGCTCACATAGTTTACCTGTAGGTATAATAACCCGGCGAAGGCAAAAGCCATAACTACCGCAAGCAACCAAATTGTCGACTTCCTCATATCAATATCTTTCTCTTAATATTGCAACAAATAACGTATGTTTTAGTTTAATATTTACACAAAAAAGGTAAAAATAATCCGTTTAAAATGTTAATAATACTTTGTGGGCATAGAGGATGTATGCTAGCTAAGTATTGAAACTCCGCTGTTAATGCGCTAGTTAGCGTTATTTTATCCTAAGTTTTTTATATATTATCCTAAGTAAAAACAAGTCCGGTGCGTTTTTTGTTGCGTACGGACTTTATAAAGTCTCCACTTAGGGGATTAAAATCGATGTCCCGGAGGAGCGCCCATCGGACCTCTTCCCCGTCCGCCTCTACCCGGCGTTTTCATGTCGCTGGTAGTGGCCCCACCTTTGAAGATGCTGAACCGATAGATGAAGTGTACCATGAAATAACTGCCTAGCGTGTTATATTCTGAGTCTTGTATATAGCTAGCGGTAACGGAACGGGAGATATTGCTTCGTTGTTGCAGGATATCGTAGATCTTGAAACGGAGCGTCCCTTGGTTATTCTTTAAGAAAGACTTGGAGGCTGAGGCATTCCATAGGACTTCGTTCTGTTTGAATCCGTCCCCGTAGCCAGAGTTGGTAGACCAGTTCACGTCACTCTCTATCTTGAAATTGAGGGGCAGATAGATTGTCGTGTAACCGCCGGCTCCGTAATTGAAGGTGTTTTGGTTATTTTCCTTTTGCAGGGAGTTGCTGGTGGCATTGTAACGAATATTCCCGTTTACGCCCAGATCCAGATAAGAGGAGCGGAAGTCGATACCACCACGTTCGGACAATATGAGATTCCGGTTCGTATTCTTCTCCTCGTTGATATATCCGTTGCTATTAGCGAACGAGGCCATTGTCATGGAGTTGATGGAGAATTTCTTATTCTTCAAGGGGGTATTCAACATCATACGGACGTTGCCACTATAGTTGCCATTTACGTTTTTGTAAGTGGTGGTCTTTACACCTGTCTCTTGGTTATAAGAGGTATAACTTACGATATCGTTGATGATATAACTACCGTTTGCCATGATCATAAAGGCCCGTTGTTTCTCCGGTGTGAACTGTTGGAAACGAATAAATACGTTGTTCGTATAGCGGGGATTCAAATCCGGGTTACCGATCGTGATATTCGTCGGGTCCGAGATATCCGCTACCGGTTGTAATTGAGTCATGCTCGGTTGGCTGGTACGGCCATTATACATGATACGAAGATTCGTACGCTTATCGAACATATAGTTGAATTGAGCCATCGGGGAGAGGTTGACCACCTTACGGGTTATCTTGGATAAGGTCGTGTCGCCAACGAAATTCTCGCTGCTGGAATAGGATGGGTCCAGATTCAAGCCGATCGTGTAGTTGAACTTTGCCCGTTGAGACTTGAAGCTCAAGCTGGCCCGCTGGCTGATAAAGTTATTGCGATAGCTTTGGCTGTAGGCGGAATCTAATACATTATATATACCATCAGCGTCTTGGTTGTAAACATTCTTCAAGGCTTCTTGTTTCCGTTGGCTGATGCTATAAGTGGCTTGGATGAAATTATTATGCCCGATCGGTTCTACCCACGATACGTAGGCCCGGTAATTGAAACCTTTGTTGTCGTAACGTGAGCGCTGGTCGATAATGCTATTCTTCAAGGCATCAGTCTGGTTGAAATAAACGATGTCGGAACGGTTCATGCCGTCACTGTACGAATCGCTATTGCCTCCGGAAAGGGTGGCGCTGAACACACGTCCTTTGTTATTCAGCTTACGGCTGAAATCGATGCTGGCATTTAGGTTGTACCCGTTACTTTCCGAGTAATTACTGGATTTGTTGGTATTGACCGTATCCCGTTCGTTATCCAAGGTGGTAGCATCACTGAAATTGTCGTTCATGCTGTGGCTGAAGCTGAAACTCGGGCGGAAGATAAGTTGAGTCATCGTGTCCGGTTTCCATTCCAAGCGAAAGTCTACGCCAAAGTTATCGCTCTTCGTACGGCTCATCGCCTCGCTATTATCATAGGAGGAACTATCTCCGGGAAGGATATTCTGCCGATCACTCTTGCTGCGAGCGTCATTGTCGGAATGGGAATAACGAGTATTTCCCCCAAGAGTTAGTTTATCCGGCTTGAATTCCTTGCTGAAGTTCAAACCTGCGTTTCCGGAAGAGGTGATACCGCTACCCGCTCCGAAACCTCCTCGTCGGCCTCCACCGCCTCCCATACCGGAGAACATTGTTGAGGCTAGATCGGAAAAGCCCATATTATTCGTGTTATTCGCTCCCCCCATGAACGTGATCTGGTCATTATTCACGAAACGATTGACCATGGCGTTGCCTTCATACCGATCTTTACTTCCGTATCCACCATATGCGTTGCCAAACCAACCTTGCTTCATGCCGGGTTTCACGGTTAGGTTGATGACGGTCTCTTCCTCTCCATCGTCGAAGCCGGTCATTTGGGCCATATCGCTTTTCTTATCAAGTACCTGTAATTTATCGATCATCTTGGCTGGAAGATTCTTGGAGGCCACTTTCGGGTCATCGGAGAAGAACTCCTTTCCGTCTACCATTACCTTTTTCACCTCTTTTCCATTGACGGTGATCTTGCCTTCGCTATCTACCTCCACACCGGGCATCTTTTTCAATAAATCCTCCAAAACGGAGCCTTCGGTTACTTTATAAGAATCCGCGTTGTATTCCACTGTGTCGTTGCGAACGGTAACCTCGGGTGCCTTACCTATAACTACGGCTTCTCCCAACTCGATCGCTCCGTCGCTTAATTCAAGTTTACCTACGTTTACGGGATTTTTCTTTCCGGTGATTTGCAAGGGTTGGTACAATGGATCGTATCCGATGAATGTGATGTGTAGTAAATAACTTCCTTTCTTTACGTTTTTCAAGGTAAAACTACCATTACGGGCGCTCACCACACCTCGTACCATGGCACTGTCTTTTACGTTCAGCAATCGTACCGTTGCTTGCTCGATGGGGGTATCACTACCTTGCTCAACGACAGATCCGGTAACATTAACACCGCTTTGCTGTGCGAAAGCCATCGGTGAAAAAAGGATCATCAACAACATCAAAAGGCACTTTCCCGATTTCATAACTATATGGATTACATTATTTACAATTACGAAAAGATAGACAAGGTTCACTCAAAATAGTTTAATATAATTTTTATGGATTTGATATTATTAACAATCGTGCAGGCCTTTGGATTTATGGAGAGTATTCTTAGAACAAGAACATTATAAAAGGTAAATAGTCCTTCAACTTAACCCGCAATATTTTCAAGGATTGTGTAATCCGGTATTCCACGGTTTTGATAGAAACTCCCAAGGCCTCTGCGATTTGGGGATTAGATTGCTCTCCGAATCGGCTAAGTTTAAATGTCTCCCGGTAATTCTCAGGCAATTCTTCGATCGCTTTCGTGATATTCTCTGTAAGCTCGTTTACGAAATAGGTATCAGGATTCTCAAATTGATCTTTAATCTTATCATAAATCAGGCTATGTACTCGCTCATGATACAATTGCCTTTTGATCGCATTGAGGCAACGATGCTTAACAGCCATAAAAAGATAGGATTTCAAGGATATCTCTACAAATAAGGAATTTCGGTTTTCCCATATAAATAACATTAGCTCCTGAATAAGTTCTTCGGCATCCTCATCAGAAACATATTGGGAAGCATATTCGCATAGCGGCGAATAAAATTTGATAAACATCTGTTTAAAAGCGTTTTTACTTCCTAATTGTATTTGTTCAATTAAAGTAGAATCATCCATAGCACCTTCTTCATCCTTTCTTTTCTGTAAGCAAAGATATATTTTATCTTGGATATTCAAGGTTAAAATTAGGGTAACCGCATCGAAATATCACTTTTAGGACATCCTTATCGCAAGATATACTTACTTTACCGATGAAGTACTACTTACTTTACTGATGAAGTATATATCCAATGGGAAAGTAAGTAGTAAAAGTCTAACGGTCTTCCGTAAAAAAAATTGATGCGGTTACCTTGGACTAAAAATGAGAAAGTTGAAAAAAATTGCTTTTTAGTTAAGGGTGTGTTCTTTCAGGATTGTCTTAGTTATAGAAACAGATAAGAATGAAAACTGAAAATAGACATATTAATTTCCAAGAGCCGGAAGGTATGATGCTTTTACGGTATATAAAGGACACAGCTTCCAATGAGGAAAAATCTTATATTGAAGCTTGGCTGGAAGCGGATGAAAATAATAAGAGGATCTTATTACAGATCGCCCGTATATATTATGCGAACAATGCGATGGAACGGATCGCTAGCCGAAATCCATTGATTGCCTACGAAAAGCTGGAACAACGATTAGCAAAACGGACCCGTTTATATTGGCTGAAGAGGTTCTCTGCTGCTGCGGCTTGTATAATTGCTATCATTGGACTATCAAGCTTAATCTCATATATAAGGGTAGGTTCGAGTGCCGGTGCTCCTCAGCATATAACGCTTGAAGCCAATGCGGGGATACGTACTCATTTTAATTTACCAGATGGCACAGTCGTGTATTTAAATTCAGGAAGTAGCCTGTCCTATCCAATGCCATACGATTCCAAAGAGAGGAAAGTATGTTTATCGGGAGAAGCTTATTTTAAAGTTACTCATAACGAAAAACAGCCTTTTATTGTTAGTGCTTTCGGTGATCGATATAACGTGAGGGTATTGGGGACGGAATTTAATATGCAAGCATATGAAAGTGAAGGTCAGATATCGACAACTTTAGTAAAAGGTTCAGTTAATGTAGAAGTGAAAAACAAGATAGGGAAGATTTATAAATGGAAATTAAAACCTTCAGAGAAGGCTGTTTGTGATATAAATGAAGGAAAGATCTCAATAACGAAAGTAAATACGATTTATGAGACAGCTTGGATGGAAGGGAAACTTATGTTTAAGAATATGCCTCTACCTCAAGTACTAAAGAGATTATCTTATTTTTATAATGTCAAATTTGAAATACAAGATCCAGTGATTAATAGCTATTACTTTAATGGAACATTTGAGAATAAACAATTATCTCAAGTTTTGGATTATTTGAAGATTTCTTCACGGATAGACTATGAGATCAAACAAGCTATGACGGATGACAGCCAAGGTTCCCAAAGTACAATGGTTATATTGAGAAAGAAAAAAGGAAATGAGTGAAATTAAAATAGAAGTTTAACCTTAAATGTATTGCTTATGAGAGAATAGAACCTTCAGACTCTATTAAAAAACATACGGAGAGATGTTACCAGCATCTTTCCGTATGAAATCATCAATAGTAAGTCTTTAAACAGTACTAAAGAATTTATTTTTTTAATCTTAAATCAGTTACAAAAGTATGGTAAAAAATTATTATTACCAACAGGGAAGGCATATTCCTACCCTAGGGTTGGTTCCCAAAGTCGCAAGAACCATGAAGTTAACCTGTTTGTTGCTTTGTTTATCTATTGGATTTGTATTTGCCAATCAGTCACAAGCCCAAAGAAATGTATTATCTCTAGATCTATCAGAGACTACTGTTTCTGATGTTTTGGAAACTTTGGAGAAGCAAACCGATTTTCATTTCTTTTATAATAGTAAACTAGTTGATGTCAATCGTAGGATATCGGTGAATGTTAAAGGACAAGATCTTTTTTCTGTCCTAAATCAAATCTTTAAAGATACAAATATTCTTTACAAGGTGGTCGATAAAGACGTTATACTTACAGTTGCGGACTCCAAGAATACAGCTCAAGATGGTCGTAAGGTGACAGGTAAAGTAACGGATAGCAGAGGTGAAGCTATAATCGGTGTGAACGTTATTGAAAAGGGAACTACAAATGGGACGATTACAGATATTGGCGGAAACTATAGTATTGATGTTCCTTCTGGAGCTATATTGGTGTTTTCATATATCGGGTATGTTTCTAAAGATGTATTAGTAGGGAATAATTCTGTTGTGAACGCTACGTTGTCTGAGGATATGCAATCGTTGGATGAAGTGGTTGTCGTGAGCTATGGTACACAAAAGAAGAGAGACTTGACTGGATCTGTTTCTATGGTCAATGCGGACGAATTATCAAGTATACCGGTAGGGCAGCTCGGGCAAAAATTGCAAGGGCAAGTTGCAGGTGTGCAGATCAATCAAGTTTCAGGAATGCCGGGTCAAGGTATGGCATTCCGTATTCGTGGAGCTGCCTCTATAAATGGAGGTAATGAACCATTGTTTGTGGTGGATGGACTACCGATATCAACCGGGTTAAATAATATCAATCCGGATGAAATAGAATCTTTCTCTATATTGAAAGATGCTGCGGCAACTTCTCTGTATGGTTCGAGAGCCGCAAATGGAGTTGTTTTGATTACCACGAAACGAGGAAAACAAGGTCGGACGGAAGTGAGCTTAAATGCTTCGTATGGAATACAATCGATCCGGGGATTAAAAGAGCCAGATGTAATGAACGCACGTGAATTTGCTCAATTCCAAAAAGAATTTTATGAGGACAAGGCTAAATATGAAGGCTATACGGAAGGTGTCCCAGAGGCTTATCAACATCCAGAGCAATATGGGGAAGGTACGAACTGGTATAAAGAATTAACTCATTCGGCTCCTGTTCAAAATTATAGCTTAAGTATTTCGGCAAGTAAGGATAAATTCAATTCTGCGATTGTCTTAGGTTACTTCCGTCAAGATGGTGTTTTGTATAATACTAATTTTGAGCGTTTCTCTCTTCGTGCGAATAATGATTATCAAGTGAATGATCGTTTGAAATTAGGCTTGAATATAGCTCCGACATTACAATTGGCAAAAAATCAAACGATTGACGGACAACGTAATTTGCTGAGTGCCGCTACATTAGCTTCTCCATTGTTAAGTCCTTATGATGCAAATGGAGATTATGTTTTGGCTTTGAATGCGCCTAATATGTTTCCACAGCCAAACTGGCGACGGGTATTAGATGAAAAGATTGATCAGAGGAAAACGATAACGGTTTTGAGCAATATGTTTGCGGAGCTGGATATTTGGAATGGCATCAAGTATAAATTTCAAGCTGGAGTAGATATTGGATCGAATAATTTACGTGACTTTACTCCATCCACTGCAGGAGGTGCTTTTAATATTGCACCCCCTCAGAAGGCAACAGCTAATTTTAATACGGGCTTCTATTATAACTGGACGGTTGAAAACATGTTGATGTATAATAAGACAATTAAAGATCATAGTATAGATGCTTTGATTGGCTATACTGCACAAAAATATACGTGGGAAGGTTCAGATTTGTCAGGAACAGATTTTCCAGATGATGATATCTCTTGGATTGATGCTGCGGCTACTAAAAATGGAACTAGTACGATGCAACAATGGGCGATGGCTTCTTTCATTGGAAGGGCTAACTATAGCTTTAAGGATAGATATTTGTTGCAAGTAACTTTCCGTCGTGATGGTTGTTCTCGTTTTGGCTCAGGAAATAAATATGCGAATTTTCCTTCAGTCTCTGCGGGATGGATTGCCTCTGACGAGGCATTTATGCAGCCGATATCTCAAATATTGAATTATTTGAAGGTCCGTGCGAGCTATGGTTTGACTGGTAATTATAATATTGACAATTATAATTATCTAGCTCGGGTTGCTAAGGCAAATTATGTTTTAGGGGGAGCTTTAGCACCGGGTAAAGCTTTGGAAAGCCTGAGGAATAATGAATTAACTTGGGAAGAAACAAAACAGCTGGATTTGGGTATTGATCTTGGTTTCTTGAATGATCGTATTTTTGTGATGTATGATTATTATTTGAAACGGACGGACGGAATGTTGTATCAAACGGATATTCCTGCGGCTACAGGTTTTTGGGATATACAATCCAATATGGGGGATTTCAAGATATGGGGGCATGAGATAACCATTACATCTCGTAATCTTGTAAATGAATTTAAATGGACTACTAATCTTAATGTTTCTTTCAACAGAAATAAAATCTTAAAATTAGGTACGGAAAATGCTCCGATTGGAGGATATGAGACTTATGGTGATTTTAATCGATTAGAAGTTGGACAACCGATTGGTGCTTTGTTCGGGTATATTTATGATGGAGTATACATGACGGAACAAGAATTAAATTCTCAACCTAAACATGCTACATCGGAGATTGGAACCGCTCGGATGGTGGACGTAAATAATGATAAAAAAATTGACGCTGATGACAGGACGATTATAGGAAATCCTACTCCTGATGCTATTTTTGGTATGACTAATGAATTCCAATATAAGAATTTTGATTTGAGTATATTACTTCAAGGTCAGATTGGTGGAGATATAATGAATGCCAATTATGAGAATACGGAAAATCTAGATGGTGTGTTCAATGTCCGTAAATATGTACAAGACAGATGGCGTTCACCGGAGAATCCGGGCAATGGTATTGTTCCGCGTACAAAATCAGGGACTACAGAGTTATTCCGTTTGGGGCATAGTGGACAAGTGTATGACGCTTCATATTTGGCGATCAAAAATGTTACTTTGGGGTATACGATTCCATTTACTCCTAATCATTATATATCGAAACTTCGTGTGTATTTGACTGCCCAACAACTTGCCGTTTTTACGAAATATCCGGGTCTTAGCCCAGAAGTTAGTCAAAATGGAATGGATTGGAGAGGATTAGGCGTAGATCGTACGGCTTATCCAGTTCCTAGAACATTTAGTATTGGGTGTAATATAACTTTCTAAGAATCTGTATAAAATAAATGAATTATGAAGAAGTTAATAAGTATATGTATAACTACTTTGTTTTTAAGCTCTTGTTCTGGTGATTTTTTAGATTTGGCACCTCAGCATACAGGAAGTGAATCTACTTTTTTCAAGACGGAAGAGCATTTTACGCAAGCCATTAATGGAGCATATCAAAGATTACGTGATGTTCATGGCGTTTATGGGACATTAATGTCCGAAATGCGTGCCGATAATACTCATTATATCCGCTTTGAGGCGGATAGGGCACAACGTCAATATGAGGAAGTGGCAGATTTTACAAATGATGAGCAGAATATTGTAACTGATGATATGTATTATAACTGTTTTTCTGGCATTTCTAGGGTAAACTCTATATTGGATCGTATCGAGGGAATGGAATTTTCAGAAGAATTTAAAAATCATATAATAGGGCAAGCGAAGTTTTTGAGAGGGTATTACTATTTTCAATTAGTTCAGTATTTTGGAGGAGTTCCTTTATATTTACATGAGGTAATCGGTGTTAATGATGCGTTTTTGGCTCGTTCTTCTGAGGAGGAGGTTTACAAGATAATTTTGAGTGATGTAAATGATGCCGTTGCTAAACTTCCTGTTGTTAGTTTTCCACAAAATGGTTCTGCTACACAAGGTTCTGCACGTATGCTATTGGCCTATGTCTTGATGACAATGCCCTCTCGGGATTATGTTGGAGCAGAAGCTCAATTAAGGGAAATACTGAAGATGGGATATGAATTACAAACAAATTATGCGTCAGTCTTTGAACCCTCGAATAAGAATAGCAAAGAATCTATTTTTGAAGTCCAGTTTCAACAGGGGGATCAAGGACAGGAAAGCAACTGGTTGTATTATTTTATACCGAGAACAAGTGAGGCTGAGATTATAACAGGCGTTCCCGCAAGTAATACACTTAGCGATGCTGGCTGGAATATACCCACACAGGAGATGGTCGATTCTTATGAAGAGGGGGACTTGCGTGTAGATCCTTCGGTTTCTGTAATAGCAGGACATAATGATGAGTATGGACGTTTTGTATATGATAAAGTTTTTAATGTAGGGGATCTTGGAATTAAGGACTATCCTATATCTTATTATTTTATCAACAAATATCATCATGCTCATTCAAAAGTGAAAAATACGGATGATAATTGGCCTGTTTATCGGTATTCGGATGCTCTTCTTTTACTTGCGGAATGTTTGGTAGAACAAGGTAAGGCGGGAGAAGCTGTAACATTCGTAAATCAAGTTCGCCAACGAGCAGGATTAAAGGCTTTGTCTATGGTAAATGCTGATATTGTCGCGAAAGAGCGTCGGCATGAATTAGCTTTTGAAGGTCATAGATGGCAGGATTTACTCCGTACAGGAAAGGCTATAGAAGTAATGTCTGAATATGGAAAACGTATGAAGTCTTTATATCCGTATTTAACAGAAAGAACTTATCAGGTAACAAAAGAAAAATTAGTGTTCCCGATACCTTATCGTGAACTTCAAATTAATTCTTTGCTTGAGCAAAACACGGGATATTGATTAGTAAAAAATGAATTTGTTCCGGAGGCGCTTTGTTCTCCGGAACGAATAGAAATACTATCTTTACCATTATTTGTTAACTGAAAGGTCTCTAGGGGCTACTAATTATTTAAAGTTTATGAAACAACGACTTTTCTTACTGTTCTGTTTACCATTTCTTATGCCTTCCATAAATTTTGCACAATCTCAAAAGTATAAGGGATATCCAAGACGGGGAGGAGATATTGATGTCTTATCCGGCTTTCAGAATCCCCCTAAAGGATATGGGAATGTTCCTTTCTATTGGTGGAATGGAGACCGTTTGGATAAAGAGCGGTTAAAAGAACAATTGGATATCCTTTCTTCTTCTGCGACAGACGGTTTTGCGGTTAGTTATATACATACAGATCCGAAAGTGGATACCTTGTTCAATAAAGACGGGTATGGCCTATATGGACGGACTGAGCCCGGTGAACCTGCTGTATTTTCAGATGAGTGGTGGAATATCTGGAAATGGTTTTCGGGAGAATGCGCTCAACGTGGATTAGGGATTGGACTAGATGATTATACAGTTGGCTGGATTGGAAACGGCTATTATCCGGATGAATTGGATACTATGGATATCTTTAAAGGATATAAAGGAGAGTTGGAGATAAATGCAATTCCTGTAAAAAAGGATGAGGTTTTCCAATATGATGTTCCGGCGGATTTAGTGGCTGTTGTCGCTTGGCCCGGTAAGATTAATCTCGAAACTAGCATTAAGAATGGGCAGATTATTTGGAAATCTCCTATAAGAGAGGATGTGAATGTCTATGTTATTAAGGCAAAGAATAAATATGTCCTTCATCCGGATTATGGGAAGACTTTGGTTGATGTCTATTTTAATCGTTTTGAAAATAAGATGGACTCTGTGGGAAAGGCTGGCATGAATTACTTTTTTCAGGATGAATTATCTTATCCAATCAGTATGATGTCTTGGTCTGATGATTTTCAGTCGGAGTTTCAAAAACGAAAAGGATATGACATAACCCCGTATTTACCCGCATTGAAAGAATATATAGGCCCGATTACTCCCAAGATTCGATTAGATTATGCGGAGGTTTTAATGGATTTGTCTGAAGAACGTTATTACCAACCGATTTATGAATGGCATGCTAAGAGAGGGCTAATATATGGTTGCGATAATTTAGGACGTGGACGAAATCCATTATCTTATGTTGATTATTTCCGTGCGATCAGTTGGTTTACTGCTCCGGGAAATGATGCTCCATCTATGGGTTCCAGCTTTTTGGAGACGAAAGTTTCGAGTTCTATAGCGCATTTATATAATCGTCCAAGAACTTGGCTAGAAGCTTTTCATAGTATGGGTTGGGGGAGCTCCGGTGCATGGTTGACTCAACAAATAGATCATCATTTTATGGCTGGTGGTAATTTAGTTTGTATGCATAGTTTGTATTATTCAACTCATGGTGGTTGGTGGGAATGGGCTCCGCCTTGTTTCCATTTTCGTATGCCTTATTGGCCTCATATGAAAACTTGTTGTCTTTGTCAAACACAAGTACCCTGATCCTCTCCGCCGCCGTCTCGTTCTCTCCCTCCGGCGTAAGGGAGCGGGTCAAGGGATTCCGAAGCCCAAGCCCTTCGACGGACATGGTGACAGATCTCCAGCCATCCTTGGTTGCTATTTCGGTTCTTCTGTCTCCATGCTCATCCAAGGGGTCGCTGCACCCTTGTATGAGAGGT
>ENA-OPCX01000888-OPCX01000888.1-human-gut-metagenome-genome-assembly--contig:-NODE-888-length-14026-cov-4.082313_pt1 | contig 14026 bp, 10 predicted proteins | sample MGYA00241570_ERZ501491 | MGnify/ENA primary metagenome ERZ501491 (study PRJEB25962, sample SAMEA2042620) | human gut metagenome | biome: human gut; feature: human-associated habitat; material: faeces... | reverse complement strand
CCATTTGTTGCCCCCACATATTTCATAATCTGTATTTCACGACGCCGCGCGAAAACTGTTAAACGAATCGTATTGGAAATAATAAATAACTCTGCCCCGGCAAGAAATAAAATAAGCATAATCCCGCTTATACGGATAATTTGTGCAATTTTGTAAAGTTGGTCAATGATATCTTGTCCATATTGGACTGCATCAACCGATGAATAAGTTTTAGCAATATCTACTGCCGCTTTTAATTCATCCGGAGAATAAAAGGACACCTGGTAAGAGGCGGGAAGCGGATTCCCGTTGATAGAATCCAATAAAGCGGACTGATTCCCCATGCGCTCTTTAAAATCTGCCATGGCCTGATCTTTATTTGTAAAACTGATTTCTTTTACGCCGGAAAGTTTCTTAAGACGAGCACCTACATCCATAACCTGATCCGTTCGGAGTCCTTCTTTTAAATAGACGGTCATTTCTACCTGATTTTCAAGGTAAGATGCCATGTGGTTAATGTTTAACACTACACAAAGAAAACCGCCCAGTATAAACATAGATACAGTTACGGTAAGTACAGAGGCAATCGCCATGAATTGATTGCGAAACAACGACTTGAAAGCTTCACTCCAAAAATATCTTAAAGAACTAAACATGGAGATCATAACCTCCTTTTTTTACGTCACTTATTATATGTCCTTCTTCTATGCTGACAACGCGTTTATGCATGGAATTAACTAGCTCTTTATTGTGCGTAACCATGATAATAGTTGTCCCCATATGGTTAATCTCATTAAAAAGCTTCATAATATCCTCAGAAGTTACAGGGTCAAGATTCCCCGTAGGTTCATCGGCAATTAAAAGTACGGGTTGATTGACAAGAGCTCTTGCGATGGCGACTCGCTGCTGCTCTCCGCCGGACAGTTTGGTGGGCAGTTCATTTGCTCGGCCTTTAAGACCGACCAGATCAAGTACACGATTTACCTTTTCACGGATCTCCGCACTTTTGGCTCCGGTAACCCGCAAAACAAAAGCAATATTTTCAAAAACAGTTTTTTCCGTTAAGAGTCGGAAATCCTGGAAAACAATTCCCAAAGTACGACGATAATAAGGGACTTTACTTTGTTTTAAGTCATTGATTTTTAATCCATTAACAAACACTGTACCTTGTTCCGGAATAAGTTCGTGAGTAATAATTCGAACAAAAGTAGATTTCCCTGCACCGCTTGGCCCAACAACAAAAACAAATTCACCTTTACCGATTTGTATATTTATATCACGAAGCGCCGTATGTCTGGCATCATATTGCAAGGATACATTTTCAAAAGTAATCATTCTTATTTCCTCTCTAAGAGACGAATAGCTTCTTCTTCAATATGTTTAACAGTAAGTCCATATTTTTCAAGAAGGTCTTCTGCTTTTCCTGATTCACCGAAAGTATCTTCGGTACCAACCATTCCCATTGGAACCGGATTATTTTTGCAAACCACTTCCGCCACTGCGCTTCCTAATCCCCCCATAATTGTATGCTCTTCACAAGTAAGGATTGCACCGGTATCTTTCGCGGCTTTTATGATTGTTTTGACATCAATCGGCTTAATAGAGCTTAAATTAATTACACGGGCTGATACCCCTTTTCCTTCTAAACTTTCAGCAGCACGAAGTGCCTTAGACACCATAATCCCACAAGCAACGATAGCCACATCATGTCCGTCTTTCAGTACAACACTCTTTCCGGGAGAAAAAATTACCTTTGGATCCATGATATCATCACATTTGGCTCTTCCCATACGGATATATACCGGCCCATTATAGTCCGCTGCCCATCTTACAGCCGCTTCTGTTTCTGCGGCATCGGCCGGAACTATAACTGTCATATTGGGCAATGCACGCATCAGCGCTATATCTTCTAACATCTGGTGTGTAGCGCCATCTTCACCCACCGTTAATCCGGCATGGGTTACAGCTATTTTTACATTTAAATTCGGATAACATATGGAATTTCTAATTTGTTCGTAGGCTCTGCCTGCACCGAATACGGCAAAGGTGGAAGCAAACGGAACCTTTCCTGTCGTTGCCAGGCCTGCAGCGATACCAATCATATTTTCTTCGGCAATACCTGTATCAAAAAATCTATCAGGAAATTTTTTTGCAAATATGGATGTTTTTGTAGACTCTGATAAATCCGCATCTAAAACTACGATATCAGGATGAGTGCTTCCTAATCTTTTTAAAGTTTCACCATATGCATCACGTGTCGCTTTACCCATTATTCCGCCTCCAGCATTTTCACAAAACGCTCACATTCTTCACTTGAAGGTGCTTTTCCATGCCAGGATGCTTTCCCTTCTATTTCGGGAATCCCCTTTCCTTTAACCGTTTTCATAATAATCATTGTGGGTTTTCCTTTAATATTTCTTGCTTCTTCAATTGCGTTATGGAGCTCAGCCATATTATGCCCGTTCACAGTAATAACATGCCATCCAAAAGCACTGAATTTCTTATCAATGGGAAGTGATGACATTACATCCGTGATAGCTCCATCAATCTGTAATCCATTATTATCGATAAAAGCGGTCAGATGATCTAATTTGTAATGAGCCGCATACATCGCCGCCTCCCAAATTTGCCCCTCTTCAAGCTCACCATCTCCCAATATAGTATAAACACGCCAATCCGCATGATCCATTTTGGCAGCCAGTGCCATTCCGCAAGCAGCGCTAAATCCCTGTCCCAGTGATCCGGTTGTCATATCCACACCAGGGGTATGTTTCATATCGGGGTAATAGAACATCACGCCTGCGCCTATACCTAGAATAATAGAAAAAATGGTCACGACATTGGGATGTACCTTCAATTTTTTAAACAATAGCGCCCATGCATATCCTATGGGACGATTGAAATAAATATCCAGGAACTCCTCTGTGTCCATGGATTTGAAAGAAGCCTCTATTCCTTTCTTCTCACTCTCTGTACTCATGTCTTTATTGTTTCATTTGCTTTTTAGCCCGGTTATAAATGCACTCTGCAATTTTACCTCCCGCTTCCTCACGACAACGGGCAAAGCTGGGCCAATCATTAAAATCTATAATCCGCAGTGTTCCGTCGGCTGAAACCACACAATCACCTCCGTAAATGGGTACGTTCAGCGCCTCAGCAGCTTTATCACTTTGTATTTTCAATTCCTCTACGCTAAAAGGAATCCCTTTGGCTATTCCGTTTATTTTTTCCAAACCGAACTTACTGTGCGAACAAGGAGACGGATAAAACCAATAAAAGAAATCAGTGCCGTGTACCCCATAGAATTTCACCAAGTCGCCTTGCAAGTGCTCATTGATGACCGCAACAGGAATGTCACGGTTGCGAAAATCAGCCAGAATATTCTCCACCTCTTCCTTACAAGTGGCATAAGCTACATCTTCTTTCACCATAGCATGAGAGTCTCCCCGCTTTACCCAACAAGGATAACAGTTTTCAGAATACTCGTCTGCTGTGGAAATAATAAAACTCTGCGGATGAGGAACTCCTCTTTTTATAAGTAGCTCCGTCATGGGTCTACGTACACAATTATCTATACCGTAAGCAGAGTTTATCACCAACGCACCTCCATCCTCCAAAGACTTCAAGCGGGCTATTGTTGCTTTATCACGGGCCATATCAAAAATGATATCTCCTTTGACACCCTGCTCCACGAAATCCTTCTCGGCATAAACCTCAACTTCACAGCCCAATTGTCCCAACTCTTCCACCACCTTATTAAATATGGCGGCATCATTGTCCACATGATTGGGTGAATATTCGTTTCCACGGCTTACCCCTATTATTGAAATCACATTCATTCCTTTATGTTATCTTTTAAATTACTCGTCCTTACCGGTCAGAAAGTTTTCCGCTTTCACTATATCACTGGCATGGTCTACATCCAGAATTTTTGTAAAAGGATAAGCCTTTAATTTCAAGCCGTCGGCCACTAACTGCCTCTGGAAGTTGCGCATACGGGACATACCTTTTTCCATACACCCGTGCAATGTCTTGACCGCTGTCGGAGTCAGGCAGTAAATTCCTCCCGATATATAGCGGCATCCGGAGATGGCCTCATCATGAAAGCCAGTTATGTTCAAAGCTTCATCTGTAGAAATGTAAAGCGGTTTTTCATCGTCTATGAAATCGGTCACCGCCATATATCCATCTTTGTCCGATTGTTTGAACGCTTCAATAAAAGTCGAGAATTCTTCTTCACGGAATATGGTATCTACAGTAGTCAAACAGAACTTATCGTCTTTCAAATAAGAGTTCAGTTCATAAAAACTATGCATTGAACTAGGCGTAGTTTTCACAACTACTTCCAATGGCACTGTCGCCTCCGCCTGTAGTTTTGCCAAATGCTCTTTTGTCAACGGACTTTCATTATTAATAATGATGACCACCTTATCAGCCCCGTTGCGCACAAAGATCTGTATCAGACGGTCAATCATGGCAACTCCGTTCAGTTGCACCAAAGGTTTGGGTAAAGCTACCCCTTCTTGTGAAAGTCGGGAGCCTTCACCCGCTGATATAATTGCAAATTTCATTTCTACTCTTTTTCTTGAAATTATATTTTAGACCGGTTCACCATCAATCTTCATCATCAATGGTATCTAACTTCAGTTTATCGCTATCATCCCGTTTCTCATAATACTGTTTACGCAATGGATGTGCATGGATTTCTTTTTCGACAATCCGATTACGGAAAACATCCATAGCCACATAGATAGCCTGGCGAAAAGAATCTTCCAAGGCAACCCCTTGTCCGGCAATATCATACGCAGTACCATGTGCCGGAGAAGTGCGTACAATAGGAAGTCCTGCCGTGTAATTCACTCCTTCATCCATTGCCAAAGCTTTGAAAGGAGCCAATCCCTGATCATGATACATAGCTAGAATTCCATCAAAATGAGTATAGTTGCCAGATCCCATAAAGCCATCGGCCGGATAAGGTCCGAAACACTGAATGCCTTTGGCAACCATTTCCTTCATTGCCGGAATTATGATATCACTCTCTTCCGTACCAATCAATCCCTCATCACCCGCATGAGGATTTAATGAAAACACAGCTATACGCGGACTGTCGATGCCAAAATCCTCTTTTAAAGAACGATGGAAAACAGCCAATTTTTCCATAATAAGTTCCTTGGTAATATCTTGTGCTATCTCGCGTACAGGAACATGACCAGTCACCAAAGCTACCCGGAAATCATTCTTCAGCAAAATCATTAACGCTTTCTGTCCTTCCCCCACACGCTCTTCAATATATTCTGTATGACCGGGGAAATGAAAAGTTTCCGACTGAATGGTATGCTTATTGATAGGAGCAGTTACCAAAACATCAATCATTCCCTCCCGATAGTCCTGCAAAGCTCTCTCCAACGCATCCAAAGCTGCTTTACCAGCTTCCGGTGTCGGTTTGGAGAGCTCCACCTTCAATTCGTCTTCCGTACAATTCACGATGCTCAGTTTATCCGGCTGAGCATCATCTGCAGAATTGACAATACTGAAATTTGTTTGAATATCCATTGCTTTACGATGATAAGCAGCCACTTTAGGTGATCCATAAATAATGGGTGTACAAAGTTCCAGCATGGTAGGATCCGAAAAAGTTTTGAGAATTACTTCATATCCTACTCCGTTGATATCCCCATGAGTAATACCAACTCGTATCTTGTAGTTATCTTCCATCTATATTATATATTATAATGTCTCTTCTTACTTTACCCGGCTTGTTGTATCTATTTTTTCTTCCGGAATATTACCACTAATTACAATTTCGTCAATCAAGCTTTCATTGGGCAATCTCAATGTATAAAGTGAAGCTTCCATCTGACGCATCAGATTACGTTTCAATTTATCCGGTGAATAAATAAAGGCCTCAACCACAATGACACGACCGTTAGCACGATCCACCCGTGCATGAGACACAAACGGACCTCCCATCATGTCACCTTCCATTTCCCATAATCCGCGAGCTTCTTGCGCATACTCTCCTTTTACAACAATATCTTCCACATCCACAAACATAGAGTCTGTTGCCATATACATTCCTTCGCGTTCACCCGGAATATTTGCTTTCATTACAGAATCACGTTTATGAATGAAATAATCTTTAGTAAAGGTATCCTTGTCTGTATAAGGATAAGAGTACATTACAAAATTCATATCCGCTGTAGCACGATTAGTAGAAGCCCACAAAAAATCTTTGCCTTCTTTATAGTTAGCCAGTTCTATCGGCACCCAGATATCACAATCAAAAATACTTCCTACCTTAGTGGAAATCACATCGCTATGTTTTTGTTTCAACAAAGTTATCTGACGATTCATCTCAGCTTTCACAAAGAAATCTATAATCACTTTACTGTTCTTTGCTACAAATTCCTCAAATTCGTCTTCATTAGGAGCCTGAATTGTCATAATCATCTGCGGAGACGCATAAACATCACGGGAAAACTTAAGTTTGGGCTGAGTATAAATATCTTGAATATCCACAATGATGATATTACGGAATATTTTCAGCACACGGTCAAAATGCTGAGGGTCCACATTTGATATACGAAACGAACGCTCCGCCTGGGGTAGTCCGGGCACATTGGTATCCAATACATCAAACAATGCACGTCCTGCAGGACGGTCCCATACAGGTTTATTTACTACGACCAATACTTCGTAAGGTCTACCGCTGGACGTGGGGGTAAACAAGTTCTTTTGTCCCTTCTTACAAGAAGCCAGTACCAGAACCACCAGCACCAAACTTAAATAAAATGCTATTCGTTTCATAATTATATGATATTATTGTTTAGTTTACTGTAATGTAACACCTTTCTCTTTCTGTTGTTTAGCTGTAGACAACATTCCGCAAGCGGCAAAAATATCCTCTCCTCTTGATGCACGAATGGTGGCAAATACGCCATGTTGCGTCAAATAATCACGGAAAGTTGTCATTGCTTCCATATCCACCCCTTCTAAATCAACATCAGGAATAGCATGAAACCGGATTAAGTTGACACGACACTCAATACCCCGCAAGAGTTTCACTATCTCTTTAGCATAGATCAGTGAATCGTTCACTCCTTTGAATACGATATATTCAAAAGACAGACGACGCTGTTTGCTAAAATCATAATTATGCAATATATCAATAATTTCCGTAATGGAGAAAGCTTTCTCGGCGGGCATCAAATCCCTTCGTTGCGAAGGAATCGGAGTATGCATACTGATAGCCAGATGACAATCACTTTCATTCAGAAAGCGCTCCAGTCCTTTCTTTAAACCCACAGAAGAAACAGTGATGCGTTTCGGACTCCAGCCGTAACCATATTCTGAAGTCAGGATCTCAAGCACTTTCAACACCTCGTCCAAATTGTCGAAAGGCTCTCCCATACCCATGAAAACAAGATTAGTCAGCTTTTCCCTTTCGGGGATAGAATAGATCTGGTTTAATATTTGATTGGCTGTCAGATTAGCTGTAAAACCCTGTTTCCCGGTCATACAGAACTTGCAGTTCATTTTGCATCCTACTTGCGAAGAAACACAAAGAGTAGCCCGGTCCTCATCGGGTATATAAACCGCTTCAATGAAATTACGGGTTGGCGTACGGAAAAGATATTTCACCGTACCGTCTACCGAACGCATTTCTTCCACCGGAGCAGATGCTCCCACCTCATACCCTTCTTTCAACGCTTCGCGATGCTTTAATGACAAATTGGTCATCTCGTCTATCGTTTCCACCTTTTTATCATACAACCAAGACGCAATCTGCTTTGCGGCAAATTTAGGCATTCCCAGATTCCTCACAATCTGTTGAATCTCATCCAATGTCCTGCCAAGTAATGCTGTTTTCGGAGTTTCCATTTATATTTAAAAGACAATTAGCGTACAAAGGTAGAGAAAAAATAAGATATATTACCTATCTTTGCCGTGAGAAATACTTTTTAACAATGAGAAAAACAATTAATTGCTTTATTCCTTATAGGGAAAGCACAGCGGCAGAACAGACAATCCATGCTCTAAAAGAAAGTAGCATAGTCAACAAAATCTATCTGCTGAACATTGAACCCAACAAGACATTATCCACACCCGATGGATGCGAAATATTACCTGTTGATTCACTAACCAGTTCTAAGACAATGAAGATGATTGCTGAAAAGGCAGACACACCTTATATCTTGCTCTACACCAAAACTTCTGCTTTGGAACTGGCTTACAAGGCACTGGAACGCATGACTGACTTCCTGCAAGACAGAGAATGCGGCATGGTTTATGCCGACCATCATGAATGGAAAAACGGAGAAAAGAAGAAACATCCCGTCAACGACTACCAACCCGGCAGTGTGCGTGATGATTTCGACTTCGGTCCGCTACTGATATTCAACAGAACGGAATTCATCCTCGCCAGTCTCCAAATGACAGAGGAAAGAAAGTATGCCGCCCTTTATGAACTGCGCCTATTCCTTACCCTCCATTCTCATCTGGTACATATCAACGAATATCTTTATACGGAAACAGAAAGCGACAACCGCCTGTCCGGCGAAAAGCAGTTCGACTACGTAAATCCCCGTAACAGGGAAGTACAGATAGAAATGGAAGAAGCATTCACACGATACTTGAAATCCATCAATGCCCTCCTTGAACCCATATGTGTGGAAACGGATGTAAAGAAAGGAAATTTCGAATATGAAGCCTCCGTCATCATCCCCGTGCGCAACCGCGCCCGTACCATTGACGATGCCATCCGGTCGGCACTCTCACAAGAAACACGCTTTCCATTCAACATCATCATCGTGGACAATCACTCGACAGACGGAACCACAGAAATCATCGGTCAATACAAGGACAACAAAGCGGTAATCCACCTTCAGCCCCAACGTACCGATCTGGGCATAGGGGGATGCTGGGACCTCGCAATCAACCACCCCCGGTGCGGACGCTTCGCCATACAGCTTGACAGCGATGACCTGTACAGCGACACCCATACCCTGCAAACCATCGTAGACACGTTCTACAAAGAGCAATGCGCCATGGTAATAGGAACTTACCGCATGACGGACTTCCGGCTGAACACCATCGCTCCGGGAGTGATAGACCATAGCGAGTGGACGAAAGAGAACGGACACAATAACGCATTGCGCATCAACGGTCTGGGAGCTCCGCGCGCATTCTTCACACCTATCCTGCGCGAAACAGGCGTGCCCAATGTCAGCTACGGAGAAGATTATGCCCTGGGACTCATTTTCTCGCGCCAATATAAGATAGGAAGAATCTATGATGTACTCTATCTGTGCCGCCGCTGGGAAGGGAACTCGGATGCCGCCCTGAGCATAGAGCAGACCAATGCCAACAATCACTACAAAGACAGCCTGCGCACCCGTGAACTGGGAATCCGCAAAAAATATACAGAAGAGCTGAAGAACCGGAATGAAATCAAGCGATTTATAGACAGCCAACTGGCGTGCTGGCCACTGGCACACCACAACCACGAGGCATTACAGACTGTACAGACCAAGGAACTGTCCATAAACGGCTACACGTTTGTGGTACAGTGCAATGCACAGCGTGCGGTTTCGACTACCGCCAAAGTGGATAAGGACAGCATCCAAGCACGCCCCTGTTTCCTGTGCAAGGAAAACCAGCCTAAGGAGCAGAAAGCACTGGAAACCATCACTGCAAACAGAATATGCGTTAACCCTTATCCCATATTGCCGGATCACCTCACTATCGCCCATAAAGATCACATCCCCCAACTCATGGATGAGAATATTTTCAGTTACGATGACGTCCGTGCATTCGTACAGAAATATCCGGACTACGCCCTATTCTATAATGGAGCACATTGCGGAGCCTCTGCACCGGACCATCTCCATCTTCAAGGAGTCAGAAAAACTGATGTTCCCATCATCCCGAACGTACAACAGCTGATAACCCACGCACAGACAATCGATATACGCAGCATGTATTTTCCCTACCTAGAAGAAGAGGAAGATTATCCACTAGAATGTAGCCGAATTTACCTCAACACCAAGGACTATCCCTGTCCTTTGGTAATCCTCTCAAGCAACACGCATTATGACGACTCCCTGTTATACAGCGCCCTCGCCGCTTTCCCACCGGATGAAGACGGACAAGAAGCGAAGTTCAACCTGCTGTTATGGAAGGAAGGCCATCTATACTATACGGTGGTTTTTCCCCGCAGCAAGCACCGTCCCGACTGCTACTTTGCAAAAGGCAGCGAACAGATGCTCATCAGTCCGGGAGCTTTGGACATGGCTGGCGTAATCGTCACCACCCGTCAGGAAGATTTCGACAAAATAACAGAAGAAAAAGTGGCATCCATCATAAAAGAAGTGGGAATAACAGTAGAAGAAGCCGAGAAGATACCCGGACGTTATTTTGACGAGAAAGCAAAAAGATAGAGAGAACACGAAGAGATGAAGGAATTACAGCAAGCCCATAAACAAGACGAATAACAATGAAAGAACCCGAAATAAGCGTAGGAATAGTAAACGCACAAGAAATTCATTTTTCACTGAACGGCAATTTTTTCGCTAAAGGAGAAACGGTCTGTGGTGAACAACAAGTAGCCTTCAGCGAAGGAGGTATTCTGTGGAATGGTAATCTTTACCGCGAACTGACCTTCACTCCACAAGACGAACATGCCTCGTTTTCATTATATGACGTAACCATCGGAATTAATTTCCACTGGGAACGGCAAGAAACCCAAAGTTTTATGGGAACACTGAAACTAGTGGTGGACGAAGGCAAAATCACCGCTATCAATATTCTTCCCGCCGAAGACTATTTGATAAGCGTCATCTCTTCGGAGATGAACGCCACCTCCTCTTTAGAGTTTCTGAAAGCACATGCCGTGGTATCACGCAGCTGGCTGTTTGCTCAAATAGAGAAACGCAAAGCTTTAAGTGGCAAAAATGAAGGTTTCTTTTCCTTTATCAAGACCGATACCGAATATATCCGTTGGTACGACCGGGAAGACCACACCATATTCGACGTTTGTGCAGATGATCATTGCCAACGTTATCAGGGAATAACCAAGGCATCCAGTGCTGCCGTAACTGAAGCAGTACAGGCAACCCGAGGGCAATTACTAATGTATGAACGCGGCATCTGCGATGCTCGTTTCTCTAAATGTTGCGGAGGTGCAAGTGAGGAATTCGGCTATTGCTGGGAAGATAAGAATTATCCCTATTTGTCTACCATCCGTGATACGGAAGAAGAAGAAAACCGTCCGTTACCCGATCTGACTAAAGAAGAAGAGGCAGAACGTTGGATACGTACTTCTCCCGTTTCGTTCTGTGATACCCACGATAAAAAAGTAATTTCACAAATACTGAACAATTACGATCAGGAAACCACAGATTTCTATCGTTGGAAAGTGCGTTATTCCCAGTCAGAGCTAGCCGAACTGATCCGTCAAAATACAAAATCAGATTATGGAGACATCATCGACCTGATTCCCATCCAACGTGGCAAGTCCGGACGTATCTGCAAACTGAAAATTGTAGGTTCTTTGAAAACATTGACTATCGGAAAAGAATTGGAGATACGTCGTACCCTGTCTTCGTCCCACCTATTCAGTTCAGCCTTTGTAGTAGATAAGGGAGAATTGAAAAACGGCGTCCCCGAATGGTTTCTGCTAACGGGTGCCGGTTGGGGACATGGAGTAGGCCTGTGCCAAATCGGGGCTGCCGTAATGGGGGAACGGGGATATACCTACGACGAAATTCTATTGCATTATTATAAAGGTGCAGATATCCGCCGTTTCTATTAACCGATCCACCAAGCCATGCGCCGGATAGGATTTCCATCCGGAATCTTTAAAATGAAAAAGGAATAATGAAAAACAAACATACTTCACCGTGGGCATGGATACCCACGCTATACTTTGCACAAGGGCTGCCCTACGTGGCAGTGATGACTATTTCAGTCATTATGTATAAAAGATTAGGAATCAGCAATACCGAACTGGCTTTTTATACCGGCTGGCTTAATCTGCCCTGGGTTATCAAACCTTTGTGGAGTCCTTTCATAGACCTTATCAAAACGAAACGCTGGTGGATCGTCACTATGCAACTCTTAATGGGTGCGGGACTGGCAGGCATAGCCTTCACCATCCCCACCGAACACTTTTTCCAACTTACGTTGGCAATTTTCTGGTTGTTGGCATTCAGCTCTGCCACGCATGACATTGCTGCCGATGGTTTTTACATGCTGGCACTGGACTCGCACCAGCAAGCTTTATTTGTAGGAATCCGCAGTACTTTCTATCGCATTGCGACTATTGCAGGACAAGGGTTGCTTATCATGCTTGCAGGAAGACTGGAAATTGTAACAGACAATATACCTTACGCCTGGTCCATCACCTTTTTTGTATTGGCCGGGCTTTTCCTGGGAGTGTGGATCTATCATAAGTTTATTCTTCCCCATCCGGATTCAGACCATGCAGCTAAAGAAGTTTCCGCTTCTACCCTACTCAAAGAATTTTTTGGCACTTTTGCCAGTTTCTTTCAGAAAAAGCAGGCAAGTATTGCTATTCTCTTTATGTTACTCTACCGTTTACCGGAAGCACAACTGGCAAAAATGTGTATTCCTTTCTTTATAGATCCTATTGAAGAAGGTGGTTTGGGGCTCACCACTGAGGAGATAGGTTTCGTACAAGGAACAGTCGGCATCATCGGGCTTACCCTTGGAGGTATTTTAGGAGGAATAGCCGTAGCCCGTAACGGTTTAAAACAATGGTTGTGGCCGATGGTATGGGCTATTTCCTTACCTGATTTAGTCTATGTTTACCTCAGTTATGTCCAACCCGATTCCCTATACCTTATCAATATTTGCATTTTTATAGAGCAATTCGGTTACGGATTCGGTTTCACAGCTTATATGCTTTATCTTATTTATTTTGCGGACGGAGAACATAAAACGGCACATTATGCCATTTGTACCGCATTTATGGCATTAGGCATGATGATTCCCGGAATGGCCGCCGGTTGGCTTCAGGACCAGATGGGATACAACCATTTCTTTATCTGGATTATGATATGTTGCGCTGTAACCTTTGGGGTGACGGCACTATTAAAGATTGATCCGGAATTCGGCAAAAAAAAAGATTGATGCCGATGATGAAGAATACATCTACAAACTGAGACTTTGCCCTCTTTCTCCAACAGAGTTTTTCATTTCTGCTACCACTACTGAGCTTTTATCAGAAGTAACAATCTAGATATAAGCATCTTATAGAGGTGGTGGCAGCAGTATTTTTTAGATACCCAAAAGGCTGCCACCACCTCTTATAATACTTTTCTCATCAAGACTCGAATTATTCCCACAAAAAGGAACATATATTTAGAGGAATTCTTCCGCTCCTTTTGAAAAAAGATAAGGAACTTCCGAACAATACATGCTTATCTTCTGATACATTCAACCGCATGATGTTTCGGTTTCAACTTAATGGAACAGTCTGGAACAACTCGGCATGTAGAATGAATGCAGTGTAGTTTAACGCTTTAGGTTGACTACTCTTTCATCTTACTTGTACGGATGGTTGACAGAGATAATACTTAGTTATAATATCAGTTGACTCTTTCAAGAGTTATTTCTTTGCCGGGTTGACAATCTTCCTGCAATTACTATTATCAAAAAGAATATCCTAAAATGGTGGCAGTAACATTTTCCATCCCTTCAAATATTCTGCTGCCATCACCCCTCAAAGCCTTTATTTATGAGCATTCCAGACAAAAGGTGGCAGCAGTGGCAGTAGAAAAGAAACTCTATAGAGAAAAAAATAAATAGAAGTTCACATAGCCCCCGGAAGAAAAAATCTTTTTTAAAAAATAGAAAGACAGAAAATAATGCTATACTTGCAAACTCAAGCCAAATAAAACAGACTAGAAAGAATATGACAAGGAAGAGTTTTAACCTAAAAAATAAGATAAAGTCCTCTCAACAAAACAGTTATTATATTTGTTTCATATTCAAACAATAACATAAAAGATACATATATGAAAAA
>ENA-OPCX01000882-OPCX01000882.1-human-gut-metagenome-genome-assembly--contig:-NODE-882-length-14063-cov-7.001499_pt1 | contig 14063 bp, 9 predicted proteins | sample MGYA00241570_ERZ501491 | MGnify/ENA primary metagenome ERZ501491 (study PRJEB25962, sample SAMEA2042620) | human gut metagenome | biome: human gut; feature: human-associated habitat; material: faeces... | reverse complement strand
AAGCCGCCGCAGGCCAGACCGGCTCCTATGGCTGTGAGCCACGGGCTGTAGTTGCGCTTCTTGTTCTTTATTCTTTCCAGCTCCTTCTCGTATTGGTCGAGGGTATAGTCCTCTTTGATGGCCCTCCACGACAGCTTGCTTATGGCAGATATGGCGTCCATGTTGATGCCGTGCCTGTCGCAGCGCTGAAATTTAGAGAAAGAATGGGTCTTGTCGCTGAGGTTTACCATCAGCATGTTGTAGGTGATGTGAATGTGCAGCTTCTTTTCCGGCAGGCCCAGATATGCCGCCGTGCGGTCCATGTTGCGTATTATGCGGCTGGTGTCTGCCGAACTTTCCATCAATAACTGACCGGTGCGCAGCAGCAGGTCGAGTTTACGGCGTAACACCTCCAGGGAGTCAGACTGCTGAGTTTCTTCCATAATCTTTTTGCCTTTATTTTAATGAAATTTGACGAATAGTCATACCTATGCTCATTTTCAGGGTGCAAAATTACAAAATATCTATGTAATTAAGGCAAAATAGTCTTTTCATAATATACATTTTGTTTTGTCAGCTGGTGTTTTTTGACTTTTGTTACAAGTATGTCATTCTGATTTTGCCGCATCATGGTTTTGCTTTGTGCTGATCGGTGCCGCTTAGGTTGTCTGCAAGGGCAGAAATTACGGTCAAGGGCTGTTGGCTTTCACTCGGTATAAAGTAAATTGCATGCAGAATGCATGAATGTGTCGGTAGGGCAGGGAGTGGTGCTCGCTTACGGTGGGAGTCGGCGTGTCTGCGGCTCGTGTCTGATGTTTCTCCGTCAGCCTTGTGTATGGGATATAAAAAAGAGGCATGCCATTTGCGGCATGCCTCTTTTTATATAGATTAGCTATGTTTATTCGTCTGCCAGCGGGTCGAATGTTCCGGCTGAACCTCCGTGCTGACTGTCTTCCCAACCGATGGTCTGCTCCAGAGCCTTGTTGTTGTTCTGTGCTCCCTGTGTCAGTCCGAGGAAGTAGTAGCGAGGCAGGAAGTTCATGTAGAGTTTAACCTTGTTCTGGTCGTAAGAGTCGCCCTTCTTGTCCTTGCGAACGAGGTTGTCGCTGTACCATGTCTTCAGAGTTTCCAGCTGCGGGTTGAGCTCCTTGCGGAGGTCTACTGCTGCACAGCGTGTTCCGCCGTTCTTCAGCAGCGGGTCGCTGTCGGCAGTTGTTCCGCCAACACCATACTTGTCGGCTACGCGGAATTCCATGTTCTCACGGCGCTGTCCGTTGAGCTGCTTGAAGCCGAGCCATGTACATGTGTTGCCGCCCCATCCTGTCAGTGTCCATGTTGAAGGCGCACCCTCAACCTTTGTTGCACCACCATCATAGAGCATCCAGCGGCGAAGGTCGTCGAAACGCTTGCCCTCGTATGCAAACTCTATCTGGCGCTCATAGAGAATGGCCGACATACATGCAGCCTGGTCTGACTCAAGGTTGCTCTGCAGTCCGTAGTTGTTCTCGCCGGTGTAGCCTGCGCGGGCACGAACCTGCTTCAGATAGCTTACGGCGTCTGTCAGCTCGCCTGCACCGCATGCAACTTCAGCAAGGTTGAGCAGCACCTCTGCGTAGCGGAGCTCGATGTAAGGCTGAGCTGAATAAGCAAATCCGCCGTTGCTTGCTGTACCGGTGAAGGTGTACATAGAGTTTGTATTTACATCGTAGTCGTCAGAACGCTTGCGCACGTAAACGCCAGAGCAGTTTGTCAGCAGGTTGTCTGCACCATAGTCGTTTCCGCTCTCAGGGTCGCCCTGGTCGTCGAGGTCTGTATACCATACGTAGTTCCAGAGTTCATAGTTCTTTCCGTCGTCATACAGCGGGTTGTTAGGATCAGCCTCCTGAACGCTGCTGTTGCCGTTGTAAGCCCAGCGGAAGCCGGGGAATGCGAATGTGCGGTAGAAACGCGGGTCGCGGTTCATGAACGGATGTTCGCGGTCGTATGTCATAGACGAAGCCTCGAGCTTTGTGTAAGTGTCGGCAGAAGCCGGGCGCTTACCGTCAGCCATCGGGAACATGTCTACCAGCATTGCAGAAGCGTTCTTGCCAGAACCTGTTGTGTTCTTCGGACGGATGTAGCGCTCCCAGTTGCTGTTCTTCTGACCGTCGCCGGCCTGTACAGTGTTGTAGAGAGTTACGAACACAGCTTCAGGGTTCTTGTCGCTCTGGTTGAACTGCAGTGCGAAGTCTGAACCGTTTACGTTGTTTGTAGATGTGAACAGACCATAGCCGCAAGAGTTGATAGAGTCGAGCTCAGCCTTCATCTGTGTGTATGCGTTCTTCCAGCGTGTCTCGTCGTTGGCACGGTTGAACAGCGGGCTAGCCCACAGCAGCAGCACACGGCCTTTCAGCGCGAGGGCTGTTCCTGTTGTTACCATACCCCATTCGTCGCTCGACCAGCCGCCGTTCATAGTCTTGCCAGCAAGCATCTTGGCTGATTGGTCAAGGTCGCTGAGGATGAAGTCGATACAAGCCTTTGCTGAACGGCGAGGGTTAACCACACCTTCAACAGGGTCCTGAACCTCAGTTACGATAGGCACACCTCCGTAGTATTTCACGAGGTTATAGTAGCACCATGCACGGAAGAAGTAGAGCTGTCCGAGATATTCGTCCTTCTTCTCCTGTGAGAGGGCGCCGCCTGAGATGCCTTCAATGGCGTCGTTGATGTTGCGGATACGTCCCCATGCGTTGTTCTGAATGTTGTTCGGAGTACCGAAGAAATAGTCAGGAACAGATGTTCCGCTCATTACTGACAGCGGGTTCTGCGGGTCAACGAATGCTCCGAAGCCGCTGTACTCCTCAGTCGACTTTGCCTGAGTGTCGTTGCTTCCTGTAGAAGGATACTGCCATGTGGGGTCGCTGTTCACCGTAGGCAGACACCAGCTGTAAACGTCGTATACACGGCGCAGGCATCCCTCTTCTGTGTCGTAAATACCTGTATTTACGTTATCGTAGTTCTTCTTTTCCTCAAGGAAGTCATCACTACATGATGTGATGGTCATACTTGCGATGAGGCCAAGTCCGAACACTTTTATTATATTTGTTTTCATTGATAAAATTCTATTAAACGGTTATATTTTCTTAGAATGTAAGATTTACTCCAACTGTAAACTGACGCAGTGTAGGATAAGAACCGTAGCTGCACATCGGATCCATGAAGTTGTCTGGATAAGGATTATAGAAGCTCAGCAGGTTCTGGCCTGTAACGTTTACGCGGGCTGACTGTATACCGATTTTCTTCACGAGGCTTGACGGAATAGTGTAGGCCAGTGTCAGACGGCTCAGTTTTACTCGTGTTCCGCTTATTCTCCAGAATGATGATGTTATTGCGTTTACGCTCTGGTAAGCGAGGTTAGGCAGGCTTCCGTTGCGGTTGGCAGCTACTACGAGGTTGCCGGCTGCATCGTATATGTCCTGATATGAGTACATGTTGTCAACATTCCAGAATGAAGGCATGTTGGTGAACTCGAGGTCGTCTACGCCTGAGCCTGACTTCAGTGCAGAAGCGTCAACGAAGCTGTATCCACCCCATGAAGCGCTCAGCTGGGCTGTGAGAGAGAATCCCTTGTAGTCGGCGCCGAGGTTCATTGTAACGCTGTAAGGATTGTTGCGGTTAGACAGACATACCTGGTCGTTGTCCTTGTCTACCACGCCGTCAGGTCCTGCGTATGTTCCGTCTTCCTGCTGCGGTCCGCGTACATCCTTATATATAAGCATACCCGGGCGAACCTCGTCTTTGCTCATTCCGAGGTAAGATGTGATGTTGTATTTGTCGAAATACTCCTCAATATCCTGGAATGAACGGAACATGCCGATGCACTGCATACCCCACAGACCTATGTCTGTACGTCCACCGCGCTGTATCTGACGATAGATATAGTCTGTGGCGAAGTCCATGTTCAGCACCTTGTTGTCGCTGTAGCCTGTGTTGAGGCCGATACGGTATTTGAAGTCCTTGCCGATCTTGTCACGCCATGTAGCGCTCAACTCGTAGCCCCAGCTGTCCATCTCGCCAAGGTTTACTGCTGCCGACTGTGTACCGATTGTTCCCTCGATAGCCTGGCTGATGTTCATCAGCATGTCGCGGTTCCACTCGCGGTACATATCGTAAGTAACGCTCAGACGGTTGTCAAGTACGGTGAAGTCGAGACCGAAGTTGGCTTTGTAAACCTTATCCCAGTGAACATCCTTGTTTACGGCAGAGTTGTTCTTGTTGATGGTTATACGGTTCTCACTTTCGTTAGAGATGCCTGTACCGAACACCGGACCGCGGTTGGCGTCCTGGGCGTAAACCTGCATCCACTGCCATGCGGCTGTGTTGTCACGTCCTGTCATACCGAATGATCCGCGAACTTTCAGGAAGTCTACCCATGGAAGAGCCTCCTTGAACCATTTTTCTTCAGACATTACCCAACCTGCGCTGAATGACGGGAATACTCCCCAATAGTTTACCGGGGCGAATTTCGTTGAAGCGTCAGAACGGATAAGGAATTCTGCCAGATACTTGTTGGCGTATGCATAGTTGATACGTCCGATGTAAGAGAGAGTTCCTGACTCGCTGCGGGTGAAGGTTATAACCTTTGTCTCGCCCTCAGCTGAGTTTGACTGTCCTGTTGTGAAGGGGTAGGGGTCTGAAACCATGGCATAGAGATACTCGCTCTCTGCTTCTGATTTCTCTATTGAGAATAATGCTCCGATGCTGTGCTCGCCGAAGTCTCTGTTATATGACGCCGTAAAGTTCATCTGGTAGTTGTCTGTACGTGTCATAGAGCGGTTCAGCTGTGACGGGTCGCCGTTGGCTATTGTATGGGGCAGCAGGTTGTTTTCAGTGATAAACTGGCTGTAGTCCTGACCTTCTACCGGAGTATACAGGTGGCTTCCGCTTCCGGGGCGTGTCTGCATTGTGTACACTTTGTATTCAGAGCCATACTGGTTGGTCTTGTCTGTGTTGATGCTCTTTGAGTAAGAGAATCTCAGCTTCAGTCCCTTCAGTATCTTGCTCCATCCGAAGTCGTAGTTGATGCTTCCCTGAATGTTGATGTTAGAGTTCATGGTGCGGCTGTAGTCGCCGTTGTTTCTCAGCTCAGAGAATGAGTAGTTCTGGTCATCGTCCACCTGAGTGTTGCTTATTCCGTATGCTGCGATTGGCAGGCCGTTGACATACTCCGGAATATAGCGCGGACGTGTGAGCAGGATGTTGTAGTCCTTTTCGTTAGAAGTACCGCCAACCTTGATGTAAGGTGTGTTCTTCTTTCCGTAGTCGCCTGATACACTGAGGTTTGCACCCAGCCACTGGCTTACCTTAACGTCTACTCCTGCACGGTAGTTCCAGCGGTTGTAGTCAAGGTTGCCGAGGTTACCGTCCTGGTCGAAGTAAGAAAGACTTGCAAAATAGCTTGCACGGTCAGTTGCTCCGCTGAGGTTTACGTTATGCTTCATCGTAACGCCAGTCTCCCAGTATTTGTCCAGCAGGTCGTAGTTGAGGCCCTTCATGGCGTTGAGCTCGTCTGCCTGATAGAGGTCTGTAAGATGGTTGAGCGATGTGTTCTTCGGGTCGGCTGCTGCAACAGCGTTGTAGAGACGGCCATACTCGTATGCGCTCAGCATCTTGGGATGTGATACGGCGTCTGTGAAACCGAATGTGCCGCTGTAAGAGATGCGCGGTGCGCCGAGCTTACCCTTCTTTGTGGTAACGAGGATAACACCGTTGGCCGCACGTGCACCGTAGACGGCTGCTGAAGCGTCCTTCAGCACAGAGATGCTCTCCACTTCTGCCGGGTCGAGGTTGTTGAATGCCTCTGCACCGAGGTTCTGTGTTGAGTTGCCCACCTTTACGTCGTTGGGATAGATGTATCCGTCGATGACGAACAGAGGCTGCTGTGCCACGCTACCTACGTCGCCGAGCGAGTTGGTGTCACGTATATACATTGTTGCGTTTTCGCCCGGGCGGGTGTCGCCGCCGCTTACGCTCAGACCGTTGACAAGTCCTGACAGACTGCTTGCCAGACCGCCTGAGGTCATGTCCTGAATCTCGTCCATCGGAACAGTTGCAACAGAACCGGTCAGGTGAGCCTTCTTCTGCACACCGTAACCTACTACGACAACTTCTTCAAGATTCTGTGAGTCTTCCTGCATTTGTGTTCTTCCGCCGGGAGCAACGGTCTGTGTAAGATATCCGATGTAGGATATTGTCACCTTGCTGCCTTTGGGTGCAGAGATGGTGTAGTTACCATTTATGTCGGTTATCACACCGGTGTCCTCCTTGCCGCTTATGCGGACAGATGCGCCAATGATAGGGTCGCCGTTTTCGTCAACGACTGTACCCTTCACCGTCTGGCTTTGTGCCAGTGCCGGTGTGGCAGCACAAACCATGAGGCCGAAGCATAGAGCTTTTATGAATTTTCTTTTCATATCTTATGTTTTTCTTTTGTTATCGATTATTATTCTGCAGCCGGAAGCCAGCGCGGGTCGCCGGTTCTCTTAGACAGCTGTTCGCCTCCGTTGACAGTGAAGTCGCCGTTTGTCGGGTCTGCAAACTGCGGGTTGCTCTTTATTGCAGTGCCGCTCTTGTCGTAGTTCTCTTCATTGTCATAAGTGTCTGTGGCAGCATCCTGCAGATAAGTGTTGTTAAGGAATGTGTATGACGGGCTTGTGCTGAAGTTACCGCCGATGAAGCGGCGTGCTATTTCCTTGGCACAGTCAACGAATATTGTGTTTGTCAGTACGAATACTGATGTTGCCTTGCCGCTGAATCCGCTGTAGTTAGCCCACTGTCCTGATTTTGCGATGTTGTAGAATGTGCTGTTCTTGATGTTTACGCTGTTAGATGTGTATCCGGCACGGTCGCAGCGTCCTGAGTTGTTGTATTGTATGAAGTATTTTGCATCAGAGTCGCCGGCGTTCCAGAATGTAGAATTCTGTACGGTCAGATTGTTGATGAATCCTGACTTGAAGTAGATTATGGCATTGCTGCTTACGCCGCTTGATGCTGTAGATGTCAGTTTCACCACAGTGTTGTCAATGACACATGTCTCAATACAATATTTCACGTTGTTGTCGTGTATAAACTGGGCGTTCACTCCTTCAAAGTTACAGCTTGTGATATGCAGCGTACCCATTATGTTGTAGTAGTCGCCGCTGCCTGTTGCGCCTTTTATGCTCTCGTCAGGTGTCTCGCTCAGTCCTATTGCCTCGTTTGCAGATGCGCTGCAGTTAAAGTTGAGGCTCTTCAGTTTCAGAGGAGCTGATGTGCGTATTGTTCCTTGTTCACCATAAGTGATTGTAGGTCTCTTCTGGTCGTTTGTACAGCGCAGCTGTATCTTGTTTCCGCCAAAGTCAAGAATTCCTGAAACTGTATACTGTCCGCCTTCCTCAAGGTCGTATACGAGTTCCTCTTCGTTGCCTTCAGGTATAGGGTTGTTCTGGAAGTATTCGCAGAGGTCGCTTCCTGAAGGAATTGTTGCAAATGCAACGGCAAAGGTGTTGAAAGTCTTGATTACAGGGTCGCAGCCTGTGTTGTTTCTTTCCTCGTTGCCGAGAACCTCCAGAGACAGTTCGTAGTTGTTGTCCTCAACACGTGCTACGGCGAATGAAGTGCCGTCGTAGACAGAGTCTACCAATACTTCTCCTGCAGTAGTGTTAGTCAGGATGGCATGATAGCCGCCTGCACCATAGACTACCGGCCAGCTGATGGTCTGTTGTGTTCCATCTGCGCTTGCCGTGATTTGGATGTCGTCTGTTGAAGGAGCCTCAAGCTGTGTGTTGTATACACCGCTGTCGAAGCTTTCTTCGTCGAAACCATCCTGCGCACATGAAGCAAAGAGCAGCACGCCTGCCGCAAGCGACATCAGGGCGTATGCCTTTCTTCGTAGTGAAAAATGATTTTTCTTCATAAGAATGTTTTTATTAATGTTATACAATATAATTAAATTTGTTTTTTCAAGTATGTCTTGCCCATGGCATCAGGGCATATTTTCTCCTTTACAATTCTTTGACGGATATAATAGAAAAATGTAACCAAAATATAATAAAAAATAAAAACAAAAGGTTGCATTAAACTATTTGTCGCTTTTGTCTCCGGTGTAAACTGCTGATTTATAACATGATACGTCTCGGATGGTGCATATTTGTCGCATGGCAGACATAGAAAATATATGTTTTTTTATCCTTCATGTATTAGTTTTCCGGTTGTGTTTTGATGTCCGCATTAGATATGGCATGCTTCTGCTTGTCCGTTTGCGCCAGTTTTGTGTGTCTGCGGGCATCTCGTCAAAAAGAACAACGGTATGGTGCAGCTGCCGGAGTGGCAAGTCATTAAGAAAAACTGTGATTAGCAGAGTCAGGATTAATCATATTCCCCAAAAGCAAATAATCCTCCTAATGACAGGCGTGCTGTCTTTAGGAAGATTATTTGTGCGTTATGTATAAAAGATGTTTATTGGTTTACGTACGATTCGTACACAATCGTCATCAGGCTTATTTTCTGATGAACTTCTTTCCGTTCTGAATCAGTATGCCCTTTGCATCCTTGCTTACGCGCTGTCCGGCAAGGTTGTATACAGGAGCATCAGCGTCAAATGTGTTGTTTGTTATGTCGTTGATGCCGCTTGTGCCGGCTTCAAATTCAACATCGCTTACACCGATCTGTGCGCTGTGCAGGAACACCATGTAGGTCTGGTCAGCCTTCATAGGTATGTTCAGCCATCCCCAGATAGCCTGGCTGCCGCCTTTTGCACCCCAGATATACAGGTCGTCACCTTCTGTTCCCTTTGTAGGGAGGTTCATGGTGTAAGCCTTTGTGCCGTCTTCGTTTGTCACGCCGTTCTCATATCCGTCCAGAGTATAGTCTACGTTAGGTGTCAGAGCCTTCTGTGTCTCCTTGTCTACAACGAAGAGCTTGCGGTTACCTTTGTTGATCCATACACCGAGTACGAGAGTTCCTTCAGCCTTAGCCTTGAACTCATAGTAGAGTCCTGACACGGGCAGACCCTTGCTTCCGTCCGGCTCGTAGTATTCGTATGCAGGACGGTATGTGCCTGTAGGCTGGCCGTCTGTAATCACTTCTTCTGCCAGAAGCTTAACGTAGGGGTTACCTGTTCCCTGTACGTAAGGAAACTCGATGTCGCCCTGGTTGCCGGTCTTCCATTCTATGGCATTCCATTCTGATACGTTTGCGTCTTTGTCTATTTCTTTAGGAGTAGTGCCGCCTACTGCTGTCATTGTTACATTTGTAAGATCTACGGTAACAACAGATTTGCCGTTCTGAGTGTCGATAACAGCATTCTGGAATTCTTCAGCCATTACTACGTTCTTGTCTGCATCATAAGTTGCAGCAGCATAATAATCCTGAGCGTTTGCGCTCATTGCTGCAAGTGCAACTGCTACTAAAGTAAAAATTTTTTTCATAAGCTAATTTTATTAAGTTAATAGATTTTCTGATGTTTTTCTCTTTAAACGATTACTGATTTGCTTTGTAATCAAAAGCGAAAATGCTATTAACTAAATTTAACTTTCGTGTATCCCGATTATGCGAAACGCCTTTTGCGAAAATGGGCACAGGCGCTTTAACCCTAATCGGCTATCAGCGTTCAGAAACTAAAAGACGGGCTGAAAGCATGAAGACACAAAACAGATAAAACAATGTGCGGTCTAATGGCCAATTGTGCTTAAATGTCAATAAGCGCAGCTCAAATAACGTAGTGACTATCCGAATCTCGCAAATCCTTACCCCAATTCATTTCGTCGTTTTTTTTATTAGCGCTAAACTGGCGACCATTGTGATTCGGCAAAATTCTGATACAAAAAACTTATCTTAATAAACTCATCACTCGTCACAATAGCTTTTAATATGCTGATTTACAGCTTGTTAAGTTGTGATGAGTTGCTTTCCGTACTCATCACGCAACAGACCGTTTACCTCGGATGTGATGAGTTGGAAATGCAACTCGTCACACTCTAAAGCATTGACTACAAGGCCCTTATGCAGCTTTGTGATGAGTGATGAGTTTTTTCTTAAAATCTTTTTCATATCTCTTTTCCTTTTTGCGTCGTTACATGGCCATGCAGCTTGTAAAAGCTGTCCTTTTACATCGTAAAACACCACGTTTCATCATCTAAAAGCATACCTTTTCCAATGCCGTTTGCCGTCTTTTATGTCCAAACCAGTAATTAATATTCAGCAATGTTAATGCTTTATGTTATTGGTCAGCCTGTGCTTTTGCCTTATCTTAATAGTCTTTCCGTTTGCTTTTTCGCTGGCATAATGGGCTGTGTCAAGAAAAAACGTACGAAAAGACCTGCAAGGATGGCTGAGAGCATAAATCACCTTGTTTAATTAAAATCTATTTGCCTGACGACGAACTGTGGCAATATAATATAAGGTGTATGTATTGCCCGCATACTCTATGCGCCTCGGATATGCGCCGTAGGATGCGAAGTCACTTATCTTTGATACGATGCGCTGTGAGCCTATATAGATGTGCTTGGTGTAGCGTCTGAATCATACCTATACAGGTTTTACAGCTGAAGCCGTTAATGTCTAATATGTAATCAACTACTACTAAGTCTTTTTCTTATTACTGTAAACAACCATATACACGAGCATAAATATAGAATGAAACAAGCTACTACCTGTCTTACCGCTAGCCCACTTTCTTCATAAACTTCATCTCTTTCTTTGTCATAAAAGAATTGTATTTTTTGTGGATCAAACTGTATGCATTTATCTCTGACAACTTCTACATAATATTGCTTTCCTTTGAACTCTATGAGTATGTTTGATCCACTTTTACGATAGCAATTAACTTCCAGTACCGAATAATTTTGTATTGGTTCCTCACTATTGATTATCGTTTGTCTATGGTCGTATATGAGCCAAATATAGATAGCAAATGCTAATGCGCCGATATTTATCAATATGACACTTATAAGTTCCTTATTTGTAACACTTTTCATTTCCTTATTTTTATGAGTAAATCACGACATCCAATAAAGATGTCGTGATTTATTTTGTTATTCAACTCTATCTGAAGCACCTTTTGAAACTGTTTTCTTTGCAGTTTCATTTCCAATATCTAACCCTTTAATTATTCCGTAAAATTGCTTTGCACTGTTAAGATCTTCTTGAGCCTTATGTATCAACTTTGCATTAGGATGCCTTCTATTACTTAAGTCCGCTAACCTTTTTTCAGCAGCATTTACAGCATCTGTAGCTTCTCCTAAGGCTTTCTTTACATATTTCTCACCAATTAACTTACCCATGCCGACCTCTGTTAGCGCTCCTACTAACATAGATGAGATACTTATTTTTCCAGTTTCTATATATTGACTGAGGGCTTCTTCCACCATATCTATGCCATTTTCAAGAAGTTTCGTTACGATTTTTCTATTTGTAGGTTTAGCTATCCAATTGGTCATTCTTGATATGCCATTGTCTATAACGCCTGAAGCAGCTCCAAATCCAGCACTTAACGCAATGTTTATCCAATCACCCGAATCTAATTCTTTGTTTGCTTCCTTAAAGGTCTTGTTCTTAAATAACATCTTAGAACCGACTATAGAAGCATACTCTGTGAATCCTCCAATAAATCCTCCAAAGAGTGCACCACTAAAACCTTGTTTCCCATTAGGATCTATATAGACGGTACTTCTATTATAACAATATACATAAGGATTTAGATTTGCATAATTATATATACCTCCATTATGCTGGCCATCTAAAAAATTCTCACTATTCAGTGGGTCATAATTAGAGATAGGGTCTACGCTCATCCACAAACTCAGTCTTGGGTCATAGTACCTTGCACCGTAGTAATACAATCCAGTCTCCTCATCAAACTCCTTCGCGTTGAAGAGGTAAGGCGTATTCCAAATGTTGTTCCGCTCTTCAATGAACACTTCGCCGAACGGCACGTACTCTATGTGCTGTACCACTTCACCGTCCAGATTGGTGATGTAGCTGCTGCTGCCCAGATGGTCTGCATGGTAGTAGAACTGCAGGTTCTCGTAGGCGTCGCCTTCCTGGAAGTTGTCCTCCGGTGCGTTGGCCTGAGCCATGGCTGCTTCCATCGTGCCGTCGTCACAGCAGAATCCTTCGCCGTCCATATAGTCGTCGTTGTCCGTTCCGTTGTACGGCACCCCAAATGTAGCATAATTTTATTTGATTGCCTGCAGTTGTTGACTATATTTAACATCATAGTCCACATTTACCGCGTCAGCCTCTTTGCCGGCATATTGTATGCGCCTCGGATCTGCGCCGTAGGATGCGAAGTCACCTATCTTGGATACAATGCGCTGACTGCCTATATAGATGTGCTTGGTGTAGCGTCCGCCTTGGTTTGCCACGAGATAAGGGCTCACGTAGAGTGAGAACTTGGCAGTGTTGGTGCGTCCGCCGGCAAACTCTGAGTTCACATACACCTGCTCGCTCTCTCCGCAGGTCTTCACTGTGCGCTCGCCGTCTGCGTCTTACCAGTAATTAGTCACGAATCGGTCATTGCAATAGACCTATAGTATGTTCTCCTCGTCCCGTTTAACAAGAATAGAATGGGAAAAGTTGAATACAATGAATTCTTTTCTAAATTGGAGAAGAACGAAATAGATGAAATACACGAAACTCTCTTAGGGAAGAAATACCGTGAAAATCATCTGCTAAGATTAATATCCGATTTTAATCCTGGACTCTTAAAGGCAAATTTAGAATAATAGTCTCCTGTCGTACTGAATATTGCTATACAGTTTGCATTATCCTCACGCTGTTAGAACCGGCAATATCAATCCGGTACTTACTGAGTTTTTTATTTATAAGAGCAGAAGGAAAAACTGATTATCGGTATCTTCCTTCTGCTCAAATAGTTACATTACAACACGTGCTATATTATGTTGTAATACAATAAAATCAACATTGTCCCATAAATCATAAAACCAATACCGCCATAATAGCTGTTAAGGATTGAGGCATAACGAGTAGTCCATTTTGGTACAGGATAATTTTTCTGCTCCTTATATGTATCAATAAATAAATATAGCCCCCATAATATTGCACAAAGTGCATGACAGATGTGATAAAAGAAACTTATTACACCTAGGAACAGTCCTATTAATGAAGCTATTCCATATATGTAAAATGAAGTACTTCTTTTGCTCCTGCTTCTGTATAGGCGTATAAGTATCTCTATACTACTCCAGATTATCATGCAATTAATAAATATTATACCCCATAGAGGTACTGGTTCCATTGTTCTCATTACTTACTTTCTTTTGTATTATTAGATTCTTTTTTTTCTATTACCTTATCGGTTATTTTTTCGGCTCCTGAGACTTTGAGTCTTCGACCTTGTTCCAATATTTCTGTTCCTAAATCGAAACCTTCTTCACCGATTTTTTTGTCATAACCAGGCAAATGCTTATGAAACAGTTTTCTTGTTTTTTTATCAATAAATATAAATATTCCACTTTTAAATATATTATCCCAGTCGTCATTTACTGCATCTATGCACATTTCTGCAATGCCTGCAGCACCAGAAATTGTATTTCCAATACCAGCCAAAGGTACACCAATCTCAGCACCAGCAACAGATAATGTTAATGCATAGCCGACTATAGAGGCAGCATCTCCTATATTCTGGGCTGCATTGACAAGTTCTTTACCGACTTTATAATGAAGAGTTACGACAAATTCTCCATTTTCATAAGAACTGACCTGATAGGAATATCTAAGATAGGGATTCTTTGTATCTCTGTTTTCAATTACTTCAGAAGCTTTGTTATTGTGCCATAGATTGTACCAACTACGCGATGCCTCTGCTAAGGCTTTCCATTTGAAATTTCCATCAGGATCAATATATGTGATGGGGCTATTTTCAGTATAAACATACGGTGAAATATTTGGAGTTTTTTCCTTTAAAGCATCAGTAGAAATCCACAAACTCAGTCTTGGGTCATAGTACCTTGCACCGTAGTAATACAATCCAGTCTCCTCATCAAACTCCTTCGCGTTGAAGAGGTAAGGCGTATTCCAAATGTTGTTCCGCTCTTCAATGAACA
>ENA-OPCX01000876-OPCX01000876.1-human-gut-metagenome-genome-assembly--contig:-NODE-876-length-14161-cov-2.980576_pt1 | contig 14161 bp, 8 predicted proteins | sample MGYA00241570_ERZ501491 | MGnify/ENA primary metagenome ERZ501491 (study PRJEB25962, sample SAMEA2042620) | human gut metagenome | biome: human gut; feature: human-associated habitat; material: faeces... | reverse complement strand
ATTGGCTGTCTGGGATAGATAGCCTTTTTTTATTGCCATATATGAAGCGGTTAGCATTAAAATACTTATTATTAAGCTATTGGTGAATAGGAAGTTAACCGGGTGAAAGGCAGGAATAAACAAAATAGTGGATAACCTCTATTCTAATGTAAGCTGTTATGTAGGCAAAAATTAGCCTACATAAGTTTTGGTACAATCTCAAACTATCGTCACTAATAAGGATTAATTGCTTTTTATTGGCTTCTATTTCCCGATGCAAACATGTAGATGTAATTGATAATCAAAAACTTATATTTTAAACGGTAGAAAAGTATTTTTTAGACCATAATGGGTTGTTTTTGAACCAGAATTTACTGTTCCTACGTTTATTCTTCAACATAAAATTAGAACTATAGAAAATCTAGATTTTCCAACTGAAGTTCACCAGTTTTCTATCTACTTACAAAGGTACAAATAATACGTGAGTTTTTCTCCAAGTATGTCAACTAAATGCAAGAGAGTTTCACGTATATTGTTTTACTGAACAAAGGGAAAAATAGAATTAATTCTTTTCCCTCTATTTAACTTTACTTTAATGGACGTATATATTAGTACGTGGGTAAAGTAAAGTTGTCAAGCGAATAATTTGATTTTATCTAATTATAAACAGGATAAATGTAGCTATTTTACAAAAACAGGTAGTATAATATTCTATTTCTTATTTTATTTGATATATTTGCAATCAAAGAAGAAATAGATTGACTATGATAGCAGAATTTACAGTAGAAAACTTCTACTCAATAAGGTCGACTCAAAAAATAAGCTTTGAACCTTCATCAGACAGTTTCATGTTGGATGAATACACTTATGAAGTTAAGGATGGTGTAAGATTACTGAAAGCAGGAATAATATATGGGGCTAATGCGTCTGGTAAAAGCAATGTGCTGGGAGCTATAGATTTTTTCAAGATGCTGGTGTTAAGGGTACCAAAAGGTCGTAATGATACTACTAGAGTTGTTCCTTTTTTATTAGACGAAACATCAAAGACTAAAACGACAAAGATGTCTATGTCTTTTTATGTGAACCAATTGAAGTATATCCTTAGCTTTGAACTTGATAAAAAGCGTATATATTCCGAAACATTAACTGTATATGAATCCGTACGCCCTACAAAACTTTATAGCCGTAGCTATGATCCTTATACAGATTCTTCAGTTATAGAATTTGGAACAAACCTGAAAATGGCAAAGAAAAATCAGGATACCATAGCAGGAAACACAATAAATAACTGCAGTGTGCTTGCTGCTTTTGGAAACTGTAATGTAGGGAAGACTAAGCTAAATGATGTCTATAACTATTTTGCAAAGCAAGTAAAAGATGTTCTTGCTCCTGGAATGCTTTTGTCGGGATATGTGAAACGTCATTTGGATAAGGACAAGGATGGAAATCTGAAGAAATTTATTTTGAACTTTTTAAAGGATTCGGATTTTAATATTGAAGATGTTACTCTTCATGAAGAAGAAGAACTTATAACGCCTGAACTAGAACAACTGATTCAGAAAGCTCCAATTGCTGATGATGCAAAATCAGAAATGTTGAAAAAAGGTAAAATAACAAATACGGAATTGACATTCACTCATAGGACAGGGAATGGTTTATATGAATTATCTGAAGAGTATGAATCAAACGGTACTATGAGATTTTTAGGAATGGCCATAATACTGAATTTCCTTCTGAAAAATAACCAGTTTGTACCCATAGATGAAGTTGAAACAAGCATTCATTATGAATTGCTATCCTATTTTATAAAAGTATTCTTGGCTAATAGCAATCAGACTTCACAAATGCTATTGACTACTCACGACATTAACCTATTAAATGAGGAGTTTATACGCCGTGATACAATATGGTTTACGGATAAAGATGAACAGGGAGAAACAAATGTGGTTCGTCTTTCAGCTTTAGGGCTACATAAGAATCTCTCGCCTTATAATGCATATAAACAAGGTAAATTAGTGAAACTGCCATTCTTGGGTAGCCAGTATTTTGATTTAAATGATTGATGCAAAGGGACGAACGGTAACAAAAAGTTTATAGATAGAACATTAAAATGATTAATTTACAATTATCCAATTGGAAGAGCATACTACAGGATATTTATTGTCCTGTAATAGGCTCTATATGGGTTGCTCCTAATGGTATTTGGGATAATCATTTTGCTCACAACAAGGACAAAGATGATTTTCATCCGTCTGTTGTTGGAAGAGTATTTGATGAAAACAAAAAATGCTGGATAATTCCAGGAACGTCCAAAGACTATAATAAGGGCACAAATGTCTTTAGGGTAAAGATCAATCCAAATGATCCCGATTGTCCTTACTCTTACTTCTTGATAAAACTTAGAATGACATATAATTCTAAGGATTTAACTAATTTGCAACGAGGTTGGAATGGAATAGACTCCTTAAGTGACAGCCAAATAGAAGAACTCAAATTACAAATCAAATTTAGCCTAGGAATCAATGTTTAAGGAAGAATATCTATTAGAGTTGCTCTCTGGAAAACTAACATCCAGAGGCTACGCAAACATACTTGGTACGATTACTTCGATGGTGAGGAAATACCAGTGGAAGAAAAGTATCATAGTATCGGATCATAATGACAATGATTGGCAAAGTGATGATATTAAGGAATTGAGTCACCAGTTCTTTGAGTGGATTATATCCAAAAATAAGATTAAGTATTTGTCAAAAGTGCCATTTGAATATTTGTCTTATTATTTTACACAAATGTTCATTTCTTTTGTTTCAAACAGAATTAAGGAAGAACAACAAAAGGTCGGTCTGAGTTTTCAAAAGTGTCAGGAACTTGTTCAAGAAATATGCCAAGAAGACTATGATGAAGAAACTCACGAACATAGTGCTTATGTTAAAAGTTCAATGTCCGATGGTAATAATTGGATAGATAAGTTAGATGATGTCGTTAAGTATCTTGCTCATTATCCAATAAATGAAGATACTAAACATTTTAAGCCAATTGTGAAACTGGCAATAGAAGATATTCTTTTGTCGGCTGATGGTTATGTATCGGTTTCTTCTTTGGCTAAAGCTGTCTTTGAATTATTAGATCAGTCAGTCTTCAAGACAAATGTGTCAGAAAATCAAATTGTTTATAATCAACTTGACGATGAGCAAACCAAAGCAATAAAGACAATAATCGAAGACGTAGGTCAAGTAGATTCACGTATATTCTTAGAGTACATATTTCAGAATACAGGTGGTATATCATTATCATCCATCGCTGATAAGTATAACCTTCCGAAAAGCTCTGTCCATCGCAAGATAGAAGATTTTAAGAAAAAAATTTTCTCTACTTATGTGCCTAATAATGAAGAGGAAGGTATTTCTTTCTTGCAAAATATTGCTTTAGCTTTGGACAAAATATCAGAAACGGGAGTATTACCATTATGACAAACGTAGAACATATGAACATCATAAATGATTTCCTCAAGAACCCGATAATTCCTGAGGTGAAAGAAGACATTATAGTATCAGATAAAGAATTGGCCAGCATTAACGACTTATTCGCTTCGAATGATGTGCCTGTCAATTATTTGCATCTACGTCCTAAAATCAAAGAGAATCAGATATGGACAATTAAAAGAAGTTATATGGATTACGAAGGAATACTCCAGTCGGCTGCTGCTCCTATTATGGTTTTATTGGTTTCTCAAGAAGAAATGATAGGAGAAGATGGAACGTTTGTTAGAGTATGTCCTATATCTCCATTTGTTGAAATGGCTTCTGAGAATGATCAAATTTGTGAAGAGGAATCAATAACAGGTTTTCCATTCTTTATAGAGAGATGGAATGAGCAGCCAATTCTTACTGAAATTCTGGATAAATACGTAGGTGATTATTATTTGGATAGCTCTTCCAAAGACTGTAAGTTGACAAATGATCAAGAAGAATTCAGAGAAATAGAAATATCAAATGCTCGATTCTTAAACCATTCTGTGATTGCGTTTATGAATAATCTTGAAAGGTCTGAGAATTTTTCATTCTCTGTAGATGTTAACTATGAGGATTATTCTAAGACAAAACACATGCCTCAAATGAATGTCCTTAAGCCAAGATTGATTCCTCTTAATGGACATGAAGAATATGCGATGGCTGCCAGAACCAATAATATTGTTTCTGAGAATGATTGCATTGAGTTCAATTATGAGCATATACCTTTCTCTATTGAGGTCAGGAAGAAGAAAGCAGAGTTCATTTTAACTATTATTCCAAAAGTAGAAGTAGTACTGCGGAATCCAGAAAACAAACAAATAGAAGGTACCTCAAATTCTGAGAGAATAGTATATGGAGGTTTGCGAAAAGGTTTATACCAAATAGAATCTCCACTTTTGAATAAAACGATAACAATTAGATTAAAGTAATAATATGGCAGGAACTTACATCCCACTCATAAAAAGAACTAAATGGGTTGATCTTAGTAACGAACATAAAAAACTAAGAGAAACTGTAGAGTCTGATCTAAAAGAAGGCTGTAACAAAGGCAATATCCAACCAATAATGTTACAGGGGGCTTTTGGTATTGGTAAATCAACAACATTATACTATCTATTCCATTACGGTTGGGAAGTGCTAAAAACGCCTACCTTCTACATGCCTTTGGCTAAGATTGTTGATGCTGTAAAGAAGGAAGCAGAGTCATCGGAATCTGGTAAGGTTCAAAATAACCAACTTAGCAGAATTATCAATAGTATCATTAAAGAGCAGATCGACAAATTGAGAAACTCTAATTGGAATGATATAAACGATATTGATTTCCCTGATTTTAAGTCTGGTGATGATTCTGAGAATCCAAGCTTAAACCAGTATTTGGAAGATTTCATTCCTGTCACATTGGATTCAAATGATACCAAAGAATCAGAAATTAGCAAACTTGTTTTTTCCGAAGAAGTTATCCGCCAAGCATTAGAAGGCACTACACCTCCTATACTCCTTGTGGATGAATTTGAGTCAAAATTCTATGAACTCAAACGTTATGTTGAATCATCTGGGGGTGGTATCCTTCGTGAATTGTTTGATCAAGTTGTTCAGACAAAACCTTTCTTATTAGTTATTGGCAATGGACCAGCTTCTGGCTATGAAGTAGCAAAAGAAAAGGGAACAGATGGAAATAATGATAGCGAAACAGCTGCTAATAGAAGACTGAAGACAATTCAGATTCCATTTCCAACGGTAGCCTTACTTAAACGTAAGTTTATGAAGGAGTGCGCTAATGGATATGTGAATTTTATATGGTGGATGTCTCGTTGCCGTCCAGGTCATATACAGAAATTGTGGGATGCCATTGATTATAGTATTTATAAGGAATATGATGCAACAGAATTCCTTGTAAAGGACATTTTCAATGAGCCAATAGATGAAAGTGGTGAAGAAGTAAAATACCTAAAGGTTTCTTATTTCAATCAAATGAATAGTTACATTCGTCCGATTGTTGGTAGACTTTTACTCGATTTTGAACCACAATCCATTAAGATTGAGGATTCATACAGAGAGGCAATGAAGGATAGTGTAGAAGATTTCTTCTGTACAGATGAGTTAGTATCTGTAGTAAAAGAACTCAATCCTGCAATTAGTGATGATTTTTCTGCATATCTTGAAAAGTGTAAAGAACAAGGGAAATACACAAGCGTTGATTATATAAGAAACGTTGGTAAGTATTTTAGCTATATTCTCTCTGCTTGTTCTAATTCTGACGGTAAAATTGCTTTTTCAACTGCATGCAGAAATAACAAAGAGAAAGCACTTGCTACAACTTTCTTGATTCCATTACTAGAGTTAACATACGACTTTATTAGTCAGTATGAGGATAATGAGGACCAAGTAACACGAGAGACAAAAGATTTTATCTTAGATTCTATCAAATTTATTGAATCTTCTGTCGAAGAGGAAACAATTGATGATAACTTTGAGAATCTTAATAGTATTTTTGAAACTTGCAAAATAAAATCAGGAAATGAGATTTATATGCAGTATTCATTACGTGCCATTAGGGAAATCATTGAACAGCCTATTGGCTCTCCGAAGTTGAAATATAAGGATATGAGTTTGGATAAAAAACTTGAATCCTCAAATTTCAGACAGAGTGTCCTTTTGACTTCTCGTAGTAGTGACAATACAATTATCTTTGTTCCTATTTTAGAGGATGAGCCTTTAAAAAAGTATATCCTCAGGCTTAAAGACTATATCAAATCACAAAAGAATGACTTGCATACCAATGCAAGTAAAACTATTAGAATAGTATATCTCCAAGAACATGAATATATAAGCCAACTGAAAGAAGAAGTATGTAAGGATGGTTCAAGTAACCTTCTGCCAATCTGTAAAATGAAAAAGTTGGTTTTTGAGGATTACAATCACTATCAGTTCAATTTTGGGGGACAAATAGCAGATTTTATTGACTCTGTGGCAAAAATTGTCATAGCAGCTGGATCTTGCAATGATATTGTTTTGATTGACGACAATCGTACATACGACTTCCATACAGCCATTGACATTATTAAAAATAGAGAATGGACAAAGCAAAAGGAGGCTATTAGAACAATTGAACACTATTCTAGACTTGTATTGGAAGGGGATAGTTGTGTTATTAACACAATTTCTCTTGCGCAGAAAAAAGACCATGAGTCAGCAATGGAAAACCTAATCTGCGAAAAGAGGGATTATGAAGACAATATTCTTTGGGATTTTACCAGTCTTGAATCTGCAGATATAACTGATACAAAAAGTAAGTATCTTGCAATGTACTATATATTGGAGAATGCAAAGAAGCCTACATCAAGTTATCAATCATTATTAAAGATCCTTCAAGAAGTAGGAAACTTTAGAAATGCTTTGTATCTGCCCCCAATTGAAGATAGTATTAACGAATCCTTATTCTTTGATCAAATATTAAATATTTTATCAAGAGAAACTGCCAGTAAATTGATGAGTTCTTATGATAATGAAGACTACATCATTAAACATCTGTGTTCTTTCACAGCTATGATGAATAATGAGAGATCTGTAAGTAAGTTGGACGAACTGCTGACTTTTATGAAGGATTCTCTAAATGATCATTGGATAGCTTCATATAATAATGATATGTCTTATGGATTTAGCAAGGGGCGTACATTGATAAAATTGCTATATCTTAAAGCGTATATCGAAAAGATTGATTTCTCTTTGTTGCGTAGTCAGTTGAATACAAGAATTGAAGAAAAGCAAACAGAGCTTGTTTCAACAATATCGAATTCAACTCAACACATAGCAGCTATAACAAATTTGTTGTATTCTAAGAATTATGCGAAAGCGAATCCAGAGAAAATGCCTTTCCAAGGATATGTATCTGAATTACAATTGGTATCTAGATTACTGTCAAACTGTAAGAGAATCGTATTAGAAGATAAGGATGGTGTATCAATATTTGCAATAATTTCATCAATCGTATGGAGAATCTCAAATATAGTTTCACAAGCCAAAGTTGTTGAACGTCAGATTAATGGTATTTTGATATCCTTAAAGAATAAGAAAGAACTTATCGAAAAAGAATATCAGTTACCTATCAATACAATATATCAGGATTCATTGATATCAAAACTCATTAACCTTTCTGATCATAAGCCTAATGGTCAGCCACAAAGATATGATGGTGATTGGTGTTGGACACAGTATGCTAGATATTTGACGCCAAGATCAGAAGTTCAAAATGTCATTGATGCAAAATTGCATCCTGCAAAAGAAACTTCAATTGACGAGTCTGATATTCATAAGTTCAAGGCCTTTCTTCAAACGAGTTTGACTAATTCTACATATAAAGTTCGAATGGACGAAACCTTAAAGTTCTGTAAAGATTGTCAGGCAGAAGCATTGAGTTATACCAAGGTTTATGAATATATCAAAGATTTGTTAAAAGAGTAACCATATGAATATTGATAAAATTACAAAGCAATACAATAAGGCTCTTGAGATAAAAAAGGGTGATAAATATGCCGAAACTCTTAAATTAGAGCTTAGCAAGCAAGAGTGGCAAGATGAGCTTAACGCAATTGAGGAAAGGATTTCAAATATCCTTACCAAAAAAGATTTTGAAAAATGCACAAAGCAACTTGAACAGTTATTTGATTTTTTGTATGAAAAAATGACAGCTCCAGGGTTAGATGCATTTGTGTCATGGGTTGAGGAACATACAAAGAATAACGAAAATAATATTGCTAAATTGCGAGATTTCCTAAAAGGTAATTATGAGACATATTCTTCTAGAATTGATTCAATATTAAGTACACTTGAAAACATTTCTTTTGATGATGACAAGTGTATATTTGATAAAATCATCTCTGAATTCAACAAAAAGTTGAAATCAGATGTCTCAGCATTTGTTAATAAGCCAGATGAATTTGAGAATAATATTGATGGATTCTTGACAGATTTAGAGGATGAATTTGTTGGTTTAGCAGACATTTCTGAATTGGCTTATACAAAGGTAGAAGATCTATATACGGAAGAACAAAAGAATGATGAGACAATATCATTCTATTCCGAAATAATTAAGCAGTCTATAAAAAATGGACAGAATCTTACAGCACTTAATGAGTCCGAAAATAAGTCAAAACTATACTTGCGAGTAAGAAACAGAATCGCGTCTATTAAGAAAGTAATAACCATACTTTCTGATACTGGCATCTCAAGTAATTCGGATGATACACTTAAGCAACTTTTCAAGAAGTTCGATGACACCATGTTGGCAACAAAAGGAGATGTAGCTGAATGCTTGAATAATTTTATTGAGAATACTTGGAATGATATTGAAGCCAAGTACATTGACATAAAAGAATTCTATGCAGAAGATGAATTGTCGTTTAATAAAACTTGGGATGGATTCGAAAAAGATGGTGAGATAGATCTGCTCATAAAGAATTACAAGACAGTAAGAAACGCTAATGTACTACCACAGATACTTACTGTGAAATTTGAGGAAATCGTTCCAAAACTAAACAAATGTCATAATGAAATTGCAAAGCTCCATAGTTCAGAAACAAAGATTTTTGACGAAGTAAAAGACTGCTTTGATGAATTCTTGGCAAACTATAACAAGACCAAAAAAGCTATGTTGGAAAAGATTGCAAAAACTCATCCAGAATTACAAAATGATATTGACTCAATATATGATTCTGAAAATGGAACTCTGGCAACAATTGTGAATGGTTTAGAGCCACTCTCTGATTTTATGAATTCTATTTCTGATGAAACTTTAGATACAATGCTTGAGGATAAGAATAAAACTCAGCAGATATTTGAAGACATCATGAAAAAATCTGGATTGGAAACAGAGATAAACTGGCTTCAACAAAAAGAGTCTTTAGAGTTAACGCCATCCGATTTAGATCATGACTATCTCCGAAAACTATTGGAGAGTGGACTTATTAAATTATCATATACAAAAGAATACTAATAATGACAAATATTGATATAATTCAGGCATTGGATAACATACGAATAAACAATTTGTATGTGCACAATTCAGAACTTGAAGGTGCAAAGTTCTCGAACGAGAAGCTGAAAGATCGAAAAGTGTATTTGGTAGAAACGCTTGCTGTAATCAATGCACTTGTTGAGCGTGGCACAATGATGTTGTATGGAGGACATGGCGGAGGAAAAACCACCTTGTCTAAGTATTTAGGTCAGTTGTTTTGCCATCTTACCAAGGAAAAGATTGAAGATTGTATATTGAGAGGACATCCACAATTGACAGAAGAAAAAATCCTTGGTAGTTTAGATTTTGCTCAAATGACAGGAAACAAACCACTTGATAATGGTAAGTTGTCAGTGGTCTGGAACGAATTTGTCACATCAAGATGGAAAATCATTGATGAGATAAATCGTTTATCTCCATATGCACAAAATATTCTATTGTCATTGCTCGCAGAAGGGTCAGTAAAATATCATGATCAGAGTATGATTGTTCCTGCTTTCACCCTGTTTGCAACCTTGAACCCAAAGGACAATGCGAACACAGAATTGTCTTTGCCATTCAAGGATAGATTTGCTCTTGCACTTCCAATAACCATGCCTGATTATGACAGTTTCAGTACTATTGGAAAACGAGATAAATCATCTTATAATGATCGTATTGAGGAATATCTTCAGGATGTTAATCTAGAAGAACTTCAAGAAATTGTTAAGAATATTTCATATACAGAAGAAGCCGAATTGTTTATCAACTACATAATTGCTTCATATCGCCTATGTGAAAGAGCCTCTAAAGAGTCTAATGATAACTTGTCTGTTGACAAGAGTCTTTGTGAGAATTGTCATATGTGTGCACCAGAAAAAGTGTGCTCAAAAATCAAGTTACCACTAAGCGTCAGAGTAAAAGAAGACCTGTACAGATATGGAAAAGCTCTTGCATGGTTCCTTGGAGACAGAGAAGTCAATGTAAATCATATTGAGGTTTTAGCCCCATATATGATTTGGCATAGAGCTGTTCTGAGCAAAAAGTATGTGTCAACTTTAACTGAACATTGGAAAAATACAAATTCAGGGAAGCAAACATCCATTTTTATAACAAATATTGATTTAGATGGAACTCGAAATATCATACAAATGATCAAGAATGAGTTTGATGGTATTAAAGATCTTCTTATGGGTTTTGAAAGAGTTAAGACAGGAACACTTTCAGTTCCAGAATTCAATGAGTATCTTAAAGAAATAAGAGACTCGTCATATAATTCTCTTGTAATATCTGCAGAGATTGTTCCAGTCTTAAATGAAAAATATGCTCCCGTTTATGATAAGATTGTGTCCTATAACAACCAGATAGATAACTCAAAAGGTGACATTTCGAAGCTTAAGGCTATAAAATCAGAATTAGCATTTAGATATGATATTCCCAATCGACAGTACATTTCAGAGCGAGTTAACCGTTCTATCAAAAAGATAGAAATAAAGGAATATACATTTAAGCTCGAAAAAGATTCAATAATATCGAATCCTCAACTGTCAGCTCTTATTCAAGCGGTTATTCCTGGTACCGATCTTGCAAATGGTGACATACAAAAAGTAAAACCATTTAAGTTGTTGGATATTACACGAGATGCATGCGACTTGTCAGTTAAGAGATTGAAAAAATATATCTTTACCTACCAAGGGGACGAAGATTCTGAATTATTCAAATACTTACAAGCAAACAATGTCAATTGATATTGAAACATATAGATTGAAAGCCCAAGAAGCAATTGAGTATGTATTCGTCAAGGAGTATCACAATTCCTTGGGGATTCCTATGCCTATTGTCAAAATGCTTTTGCCGGATGATGCTAATTATTCAACTGGGCAATACTATATTACTATAGATAAGACTTGGCAGATTCATCTTAATTTCGGAAAACTTCCTATAAGTTATCATGAGTTTCAGAATGAAGTAAAAGTACTTACAAGACATGAAATAGAGCACTATATGTGTTGCCCATTTGATGTAATTACTCATTTTAGAATGCTAAAAAGAATTAGAGATGTTTATTATAAGCATTTCTCTCATCTTGGTATAAATATCGAGTATGCGTGTGGAGCAATTTCAAATCAAGCAGCTGATATTATTGTTGATACAAAAAACTATTATAGACATAGTAAAGAAACTTTAAAGAGTGAAATCGATTGGATAAAAATAGGTGCAAATATCAGTGCCTGTCCAAGGCATTGCAAATTAATGTTTCTAACAAAAGAGGCAATTTGGAAAGAAGATCTTGGTATAAATGAAACTGATCCTGAATTTTTAAAAATTGTCCATCAATTAGCTGATTCATTCACGAAAAACGGCATAGAAGATAAATCGTCATTTTTAGATAAAGTTGAAGAATATGCAGAAATATTCTTTAAACTATATGTTGAAGACCAAAAGAATCCTCAGCAGAGTAGTCAACAAGGATCTCAGCAACAGAGCGGTCAGCATGGATCTCAGCAACAGAGCGGTCAGCAGGGATCTCAACAACAGAGCGGTCAATGGGGTGTTGGTAGACCTAAAGATGGCGATGAACACGGAAATGCTTTTGTTTTTGCGGATCCTGATAAAGTCAAAGAAGCAATAGAAGCACTCGCAGAAGAAACCTCTGTAGAAGAGTTCATCGACCTATTAGCAATTGCTGGTATTATAGGTATGTCTGATAAGCAGAAGGGAGTTCTTTGGTTTAATGTTCAAAGTGCTAATATCATACCAATTGTTGAAATTTCGAATACAGGAAACAAGTCTTCATATACATATCCCTCTGTATGGAGAATTGGTGACCCAATAGAGGAGCTGGATTTAATGTTAACATATATGACATCTCCACGACTTATTCCTGGAATGACTACAAAAAAGTGGGAATATGTATCTAATGATGATAATGGTACTGAAAGCAAACAAATGGATTTGTTGTTGGTCGTTGATACATCCGGTAGTATGGGGTCTGCGATGAAGGAATCTGCTAATATGCATCAGGCTGTTCTTGCATCATATGGTATTTTATCATACTTTGAATCAACAAAAAGCAAGGTTGCATTTATAGGATTTAGTGATAAAATTGATGCATACGTTGATTGGACATCCTCCTCCACCGGTTTGATTCCAATGCCGCCCGGCACACGGTCCATATGGGAACAGAAACAGACAACACCGTCCCGCTCTCCTTCCCGAACCGCCAGAATATTGCCGCACACGCCGCCAAACGTAGCCCCGGCCTCATCCCGCGTAATCGCAAATCCCATCTGCTCCAGTTTTTTCACCAGATGCTCTGCAATCTCCGTCTCCTGACCGCTCGACACATCAATCCGCATCAATTCGGTCAGTTCATCTAACATACGTTGATTTTTCATTTCTTTTCCACTCTCCATTCTTGAAAAAAATTTTCAAAAACAATTCTTCTACATCTTACCATTTGCCTTTCGTCCTTAATAGGTGTAAAATTATGCCATAATTCATTTTTATGTCTTTAATTCTCGGAAAGGAATTTTATATATGAAAATCGGCGTAACAGGTTCTGACCATATCTGCGACAGGATTCAGAAAACGCTGGAGAAGCGCATGCCGGACCTTGAAGTGGTCTACCGGCGTTCCAACGATTACCGGTACGGTCTGGAAGCGGCTGCCCAGTTTCAGAAAGGGAAAGTATCCGGCATTATTTTTACTGGGCCGACCAACTATCACTATGCTTTAAAGCGGCTGGAGCCAAACGTTCCCTGGACCTTTCTTCCGCACAATCAGGCTTCCATCTTAAAAGCGCTGGCGGAATCTGCTGTCCGTTATTCCTGCGTGCCGGATGTCATCAGTATCGATATGTATGAGGAACAGCTTGTGCAGGAAACGCTGGAAGAGATCGGCATTTCCAATGGCCGCGTCCTTGTGGCACACGGCTCTTCTCCCGATCAGGGCGATTTTCAGGATGCCCTCACGGATTTTCACCGTTACAACTATTTTCACAACGGGGCAAAAATCTGCTTTACCAACATGGAAAAAACGTATGAGGCACTGTCGGCAGAAGGCATTCCCTGCATCCGCATCTCGGTTTCCGAGGATGTAATTCTGGAACAGGTTTATCATCTTCAGTTTCTGGAAAATACGGCGCAGAAGAACCGCGGGCAGAGTGCTTCCGTGCAGATCTATTTTGATTATTCCTTTGATCAGGAGACGGATCTTTCGCTCCGGGAATGGGAGAAGATTCATTATCAGAATGAGATGCGCGAGCTGATCTACTCTGCCGCCCACCGCATGGGGGCTGCTGCGTTCTCCGAGGGCGCTTCTATTTTTTATATCATGTCATCCCGTCCGGTTCTGATGCGGGAATTTATTCAGAACGGGGAATATCAGAAGATTCTGTTTCACGGACAGCAGACGCCGCACAACCGGCTGTGGATCGGCATCGGCTACGGTGATACTCCCATGGAGGCGAAATCCCGCGCGGCGATGGCGCTCAACCACTCGATCGCGGACCGCTCCGGCGCGAACTATATTGCGGAGGATGAGCATCAGTTTACCGAAATTAAGATCAATGACCCGACCGATCACACGGCGTATCTTCTGCACCGGCTTCACATCAGCAGCAGTACGTATGAAAAACTGAAAGAGATTCTGCGGTCACATGATCAGGTAATCACTT
>ENA-OPCX01000866-OPCX01000866.1-human-gut-metagenome-genome-assembly--contig:-NODE-866-length-14275-cov-10.636357_pt1 | contig 14275 bp, 12 predicted proteins | sample MGYA00241570_ERZ501491 | MGnify/ENA primary metagenome ERZ501491 (study PRJEB25962, sample SAMEA2042620) | human gut metagenome | biome: human gut; feature: human-associated habitat; material: faeces... | reverse complement strand
ACCCTCAAGGAGCTGGCCGCCGTGCTGGGCAAGGAAACCATCGACACCTACAACACCGGAGAGAGCCGTGGGAGGGAAACCTCCCATTCACTCAACTATCAAAAATTGGGGAAAGAGCTGATGAGCCAGGATGAGCTTGCTGTTATGGATGGAGGCAAGGGTATCCTCCAGCTGCGCGGTGTGCGTCCTTTCCTTTCGGATAAGTACGACATCACCAAGCACCCCAATTTCAAGTACACTGCCGACGCGGATGACAAGAACGCTTTTGATATTGAAGCATTTTTGTCCGCAAGGCTGAAACTCAAGCCCAATGAGGTCTGCGATGTATATGAAGTAGACACAAAGGGTGCTTAATTTCGTTCCGCTTTAGAAGGGAGTGATCTTATCTATTCGCCGCACCTGCCCTCTATGGGCCATTGGCGTACAAAGCGGACAATCGCAAGAAAAAATAATGAAAAAGGAGGACAGCCGGAATCATGCCCCCGGAAACCGGGCGGCAGATTGTTCCGGCTTTTGTATGCCTATGAAACATGACAAACCTATTTTTTAATCAGATTCCGGCTAACAAACTATATGGCATTTTTTGAACAGGCAATTACCGTTCTTCAGACTCTCGTTATCGCTCTGGGCGCTGGTCTTGGTATCTGGGGTGTCATCAACCTGCTGGAAGGTTACGGCAACGACAACCCCGGCGCCAAATCTCAGGGCATGAAGCAGCTCATGGCCGGCGCTGGTGTAGCCGTAGTCGGCATGGTCCTTGTACCTCTGCTCTCCGGGCTGTTCTCTGTCTAAGCGTTCCTGCATGAAATCCTTGCCGCTCCCGCAGCTCTGCGGGGGCGGCGGAAAGGAGGTTGACACCGTATGGATTTCTTACTTGAAGCCCTGACAAATTGGCTGAAAGAAATGCTGGTGGGCGGTATTATGAGCAACCTTTCGGGGATGTTTGACAGTGTAAACCAACAGGTCGCGGATATATCCGTACAGGTAGGACAGACCCCACAGGGATGGAATGGCAGTATTTTCAATATGATTGAGAATCTGTCAAACTCCATCATGGTGCCGATTGCAGGCGTGATCCTGGCTATCGTGATGACCGTAGACCTGATCCAGATGATTGCAGACAAGAACAACCTGCATGATGTGGATACCTGGATGATTTTCAAGTGGGTGTTCAAATCAGCTGCCGCCATCCTCATTGTCACAAACACATGGAATATCGTGATGGGCGTCTTTGATATGGCGCAGAGCGTGGTGGCGCAGGCGGCAGGGATTATCAATTCGGATGCGTCCATTGACATTTCCTCAGTTATGACCGATCTGGAACCGAGGCTGATGGAAATGGATTTGGGACCGCTGTTCGGACTGTGGTTCCAATCCCTCTTTATTGGCATTACCATGTGGGCGTTGTATATCTGTATCTTTATCGTTATTTATGGCCGTATGATCGAGATCTACCTTGTAACTTCGGTGGCTCCCGTTCCAATGGCTGCAATGATGGGCAAAGAATGGGGCGGTATGGGACAGAATTACCTCCGATCCCTGCTGGCACTGGGCTTTCAGGCGTTTCTCATTATCGTCTGCGTGGCAATTTATGCTGTGCTGGTGCAGAACATCGCTCTGGAAGATGACATCATCATGGCAATCTGGAGCTGCGTGGGCTACACCGTACTGCTATGTTTTACGCTGTTCAAAACCGGCAGTCTCGCCAAATCAGTCTTTCAGGCGCACTAAAACGGAAGGAGGTTTCCACATTGGCTTATGTACCCGTACCCAAGGACTTAACAAAAGTCAAAACAAAGGTCATGTTCAATCTGACCAAGCGGCAGCTTATCTGCTTCACGGGCGGAGCGCTTATTGGCGTACCGCTTTTCTTTTTGCTCAGAAAACCTACCGGAAACAGTGTAGCGGCTATGTGTATGATGCTGGTTATGCTGCCCTTCTTTATGCTGGCTATGTACGAAAAGCATGGACAGCCCCTGGAAAAGATCGTGGGCAACATTCTCAAAGTAGCTGTAATCCGTCCAAAGCAGCGACCTTACCAGACCAACAACTTTTATGCCGTATTAAAGCGGCAGGAAATGCTCGATAAGGAGGTGTATGACATTGTTCACCGCAATAAAAAAATGGCTGCATCGGATGTTCGGAAAAACCGAGGAAAAAACTGTGCAGCCGGTAAAGACAAAGAAAAAACTGTCCCGCGCCGATAAGAAGCAGATCGAAGCGGCCATTGCCCGCGCTAACCGCACGGACAAAAAAGGAAAATCTGCGCAGGACAGTATCCCTTATGAACGGATGTGGCCGGACGGAATCTGCCGCGTATCGGACAGCCACTACACAAAGACCATCCAGTTTCAGGACATCAACTATCAGCTCTCCCAAAACGAAGATAAGACGGCAATCTTTGAGGGTTGGTGTGATTTCCTCAATTATTTTGACAGCTCGATTCATTTCCAGCTGTCTTTTTTGAACCTTGCGGCATCGGAGGAGACCTTTGCTAACTCCATTTCCATCCCGCCCCAGAGGGACGCCTTTGACAGTATCCGCGAGGAATACACCACAATGCTGCAAAATCAGCTGGCCAGAGGTAACAACGGTCTCATCAAGACCAAATACCTGACCTTTGGTATCGACGCGGACAGCATCAAAGCCGCCAAGCCCCGTCTGGAGCGTATTGAGACCGATATACTTAATAACTTCAAGCGTCTTGGTGTAGCTGCCAGAACGCTGGACGGTAAAGAAAGGCTTTTTCAGCTTCATGCGGTATTCCACATGGATGAACAACTCCCGTTTCAGTTTGAATGGGACTGGCTGGCTCCTTCCGGTCTGTCCACAAAGGATTTTATTGCACCAAGCTCCTTTGAGTTCCGCACCGGCAAGCAGTTCCGTATGGGTAAGAAATACGGAGCTGTTTCTTTTTTGCAGATCCTCGCACCGGAACTGAATGACCGTTTGCTGGCTGATTTTCTGGATATGGAAAGCTCGCTCATTGTGAGTATGCACATTCAGTCGGTGGATCAGGTGAAAGCCATCAAAACGGTAAAGCGAAAGATTACCGACCTGGACCGCAGCAAGATCGAGGAACAGAAAAAAGCAGTCCGTGCCGGATACGACATGGACATCATTCCATCTGACCTTGCTACCTACGGCAGTGAAGCGAAAAAACTCTTGCAGGATTTGCAGAGCCGCAACGAGAGAATGTTCCTTTTGACCTTTCTGGTGCTGAACACAGCGGACAATCCCCGTCAGCTTGGCAACAACATCTTTCAGGCAGGCTCTATTGCCCAGAAGTATAACTGTCAGCTGACCAGGCTGGACTTCCAGCAGGAAGAAGGGCTGATGAGCTGTCTGCCTCTGGGTCTCAATCAGATTGAGATTCAGCGAGGACTGACCACCAGTTCCACAGCTATCTTTGTGCCCTTTACTACGCAGGAACTGTTCCAGAACGGGAAAGAAGCTCTGTACTACGGCATCAATGCTCTGTCCAACAACCTCATCATGGTGGACAGAAAGCTGCTGAAAAACCCCAACGGCCTGATTCTGGGTACGCCGGGTTCCGGTAAGTCCTTCAGCGCAAAACGAGAAATTGCCAACTGCTTTTTGCTTACCAGTGATGATGTTATTATCTGTGACCCGGAAGCGGAGTACGCACCTCTTGTTGAGCGTCTGCATGGGCAGGTCATCAAGATCTCACCTACTTCAACCAACTATATCAATCCGATGGATCTGAATCTGGACTATTCGGATGATGAAAGCCCGCTGTCACTCAAGTCTGACTTTATCCTCAGCTTGTGTGAGCTGATCGTGGGCGGTAAGGAGGGCTTGCAGCCGGTGCAGAAAACCATTATTGACCGTTGTGTACGGCTGGTTTACAACGAATATCTCAATGACCCAAAGCCGGAGAATATGCCGATTTTGGAGGACCTTTATAACTTGCTGCGGGAGCAGGAAGAAAAAGAAGCTCAGTACATTGCAACGGCATTGGAAATCTATGTAACGGGTTCTTTGAATGTGTTCAATCATCAGAGCAATGTGGACATTGATAACCGGATTGTCTGCTATGACATCAAGGAACTGGGCAAGCAGCTCAAGAAAATCGGTATGCTGGTGGTACAGGATCAGGTGTGGAACCGCGTTACCATCAACCGTGCCGCTCACAAGTCTACCCGCTACTACATCGACGAGATGCACCTGCTTTTGAAGGAGGAGCAGACCGCCGCCTATACGGTGGAAATCTGGAAGCGATTCAGAAAATGGGGCGGTATTCCGACAGGTATCACCCAGAATGTCAAAGACCTTTTGAGCAGCCGCGAGGTGGAAAATATCTTTGAAAATTCCGACTTCGTGTATATGCTCAACCAGGCAGGCGGAGACCGTCAGATCCTCGCCAAGCAGCTGGGTATTTCCACACACCAATTATCTTATGTGACCCACTCCGGTGAGGGCGAGGGCCTGCTGTTTTATGGCTCTACAATCCTGCCTTTCGTGGATCACTTCCCGAAGAATACCGAGCTTTACCGCATTATGACCACCAAACCCCAGGAACTGAAAAAGAAGGAGGATGAATGATGATGAACCCCAACATTTTGAATAAAAATCCGCTGATGTTTTTTGACAGGGCGGTAAATGCCCAGCGCAGCCAGCTGCTTACAGTCATGGCCGATGCGGTAAGTGAGTGCCGCACGGCGGCAGATCAGGCAGCCGAACTGAATGAGACCGGTCAGGTGGGGCTTCTCCGTCTGGCAGAGGTCTGGAGCGCCATTCGTGCTAAAGAAGGTATGGGCGGCCTGATTCTGGAAGGAACAGAGGCGAAGATCCTGTCCGATGTGGTGGCACAGTTTTATGCCTACCTGTCCGGCTGTATGTTCAACGATCCTGTGGGAATGGCCATTTATGCAGAGCTGCACTACATGATGTCCTCCCTCATGCTGGGAGAATGGTTTGAATAAAGAGCCGCGCCTGCGCTTTACTGATGAGGAACGGTCTGATCCTGCACTGGAAAAGCCGATCCGTAAAGCGGAGAAAGCTGCGGCCAGAGCAGATAAGGCGCAGGCCAATATCCCAAAGAAAAAGGTCAGGCAGACGGTCATTGACCCGGATACCGGAAAAAAGACCTCGAAGCTGACCTTTGAGGACAAGAAAAAGCCACCTTCCAAAGTTTCTCAAGGAGTCAGGGAAGCTCCCGTCCATCTGGTTGCGGGCAAGCTCCACAAAGAGATCCGGGAAACAGAGCAGGACAATGTGGGCGTGGAAAGCGCCCACAAGTCCGAGGAAGCGGTGGAGACCGGCGCTTATCTGGTGCGGGAGGGCTATCGCAGCCACAAGCTGAAGCCGTACCGCAAAGCAGCCCAGGCAGAGCGTCAACTGGAAAAGGCAAATGTAAATGTTCTGTACCAGAAATCTTTGCAGGAAAATCCCCAGTTTGCCAGCAACCCTCTTTCCCGCTGGCAGCAAAAGCAGGCCATCAAAAAGCAGTATGCCGCCGCCAAACACGCCGGTCAGACTGCCGGAAATACCGCCCAGGCTGCATCCAAAACCGGAAAAGCCGCAAGGACGGTAAAAGAAAAGGTACAGCAGGCAGGGGCATTCGTCATGCGCCACAAGAAGGGTTTCCTGATGGCAGGGGTTTTGTTCCTCATTACCTGTATGCTGATGAATACCATGTCCTCCTGCTCCATGATGGCGCAGAGCATCGGTTCCGTTCTCTCCGGCACCACCTATCCGTCGGATGACCCGGAAATGCTGGCGGTGGAGGCAGATTATGCAGCCAGAGAAGCCCAGTTGCAGGAGGAAATCGACAACATAGAAAGCAGCCACCCAGGGTATGACGAGTATCGCTATGACCTTGGTATGATCGGTCATGACCCTCATGAGCTGGCAGCATTTCTGTCTGCCGTTTTGCAAGGCTACACCCGGCAGAGCGCTCAGGCAGAGCTGGCGCGTGTGTTTGCAGCACAGTATCAGCTGACGCTTACTGAGGAAGTGGAGATTCGCTACCGCACGGAGACCTCCACCGACCCGGAGACCGGCGAGACCACCTCAGAAGAAGTCCCCTATGAGTATTACATTTTGAATGTGAAACTCACCAGCAAGCCCATTTCCGCTGTGGCGTCGGAGTTACTGACACCGGAGCAGATGGAAATGTATCAGGTTTACCGGCAGACCATGGGCAATAAGCCGCTGTTGTTTGGCGGTGGTTCCCCTGACATGAGCAATTCCGAGGACTTGACCGGTGTACAGTTTGTAAATGGAACCCGTCCCGGAAATCCGCAGTTGGTGGAGCTGGCCAAGCGTCAGGTCGGCAATGTGGGCGGCTATCCTTATTGGAGCTGGTATGGCTTTGACAGCCGCGTGGAGTGGTGCGCCTGCTTTGTATCCTGGTGTTATAACCAGGCTGGAAAAAGTGAGCCGCGCTTTGCAGGCTGTGAGTGGCAGGGCGTTCCGTGGTTCCAGTCTCATGGACAATGGGGTGCAAGAGGCTATAACAATCTGGCTCCCGGAGATGCAATTTTCTTTGATTGGGATTTGGATGGGACAGCAGACCATGTGGGTATCGTGATCGGTACGGATGGCAGCCGTGTTTATACGGTGGAGGGAAATTCCGGCGATGCCTGCAAGATCAAAAGTTATGACCTGAATTATCAAAGTATTAAGGGCTACGGCCTGATGAACTGGTAACAGACTTTGTGGAAAGGAGTGAACGGTTATGGCAAAAAACAAAATTGAACGTATCGACCAGGAAATTGAGAAAACCCGTGAGAAGATTGCGGAATATCAGGAAAAGCTCAAGACCCTGGAAGCACAGAAAACGGAGGCAGAGAATCTGGAAATCGTTCAGATGGTTCGTGCGTTACGCATGACTCCAGCACAGCTGAACGCTATGCTTTCCGGTGGAATGAACCACGGCAGAGATACAGCACTGTCGGAATCAAATAATCAGGAGGTTACCGCTTATGAAGAATAAAAGAATTTGCAAAACACTTTCCGCCCTTTGCCTGACAATGGTTGTGGCATTTGGCTTTACGATCCCTGCTTTCGCACAGGGGTCAGAACAGGCTCCGGCGGCACCGGCAGAGGATTCTACCAATGACAGCAATGTGATTGTGGAAGAAACAGAACCGGCACCGGCACTTACACCGGAGGGGAATGCGGCATTGGTGGATGATTTTGGAGGCAATAAGCAGCTTATTACTGTTACGACCAAAGCTGGAAATTACTTTTACATCCTGATTGATAGGGCGAATGAGGACAAGGAGACTGCTGTTCACTTTCTGAATCAGGTGGACGATGCAGACCTTGCGGCGCTGATGGAAGATGGAAAACCCAAAGAGGAGATGCCTGCGGTATGCAGCTGTTCAACAAAATGTGAAGCAGGGGCAGTCAATACGGCCTGCCCGGTCTGCGCAACTGATAAGAGTAAATGTACGGGCAAAGCACCGGAACCTCCGGCAGAAACATCGGAGCCGGAAAAGGAGAAGCCTGCCGGATTGAACCCGGCTGCGATAGTCCTTTTGCTGGCTCTGCTGGGAGGCGGTGGCGTATTTGCCTACTTGAAGCTCGTTAAGAATAAGCCTAAGACCAAGGGCAATGACAGTCTGGACGATTATGATTATGGCGAGGAAGATTCCGAGGAATGGGAAACCGAGGATGAGGAGTCGGAAGAACCGGATGCTGACGGGGGCAGCACAGAAGAAGATGATGAGGACAGTGTGAAATGACCCGTTTCACAGACAGTCCCTATGAACGCATGATGACACGCAGGCCGGAGGGCGGGAAGGAAACTTCCCGTCCTCCTTCTTTACCCCACAGCCACCCCTGCTATGGTTGCGGGAATTATGGAAGACCCTGCGTAGGTATCTGTCACCGGGAAATGTCCCGATGGCTCAAAGAGAGGAGGAACCATCATGGCTCAACATAAATTGGTAATTGCCGAAAAACCATCAGTTGCCCAGAGTTTGGCGGCGGTGATCGGCGCAACCGTCCGTAAGGACGGGTATCTGGAGGGCAACGGCTGGCGTGTCAGCTGGTGCGTGGGCCACCTGGCCGGTCTTGCGGATGCAGACAGCTATGACCCAAAGTATGCCAAGTGGCGATATGATGATCTGCCTATCCTGCCGGAACATTGGCAGATGGTGGTGGGAAAAGATAAGAAAAAGCAGTTTGATATTCTCAAAAAGCTGATGAATGCCCCGGATGTGACGGAAGTGGTAAATGCCTGTGATGCCGGACGCGAGGGCGAGCTGATCTTCCGCAGCGTCTATGAGCTGGCAGGCTGTCAAAAGCCGATGAAAAGGCTCTGGATTTCTTCGATGGAGGACTCTGCCATAAGGGAAGGCTTTGCAAACCTGCGCCCCGGTGCGGATTATGACGGACTTCGGGATGCTGCCCTCTGCCGTGCCAAGGCCGACTGGCTGGTGGGGATCAATGCGACAAGGCTTTTTTCCGTGCTGTATCACCGAACCCTCAACATCGGGCGCGTGATGTCCCCGACGCTGGCGCTTATTGTTCAGCGAGAAGCTGAGATCGACACCTTTCAGCCGATTCCCTTTTATACCGTGGCGCTGGAGCTGCCCGGTCTTACCGTATCCGGGGAGCGCATGGCGAATAAGGCCGCTGCAGAGCAGCTGAAAGAAGCCTGTCAGGGTGCAAATGTCACAATCAAAAAGGTGGAGTGCAAGGAAAAGTCCGAAAAGCCGCCTGCCCTCTATGACCTGACTACCCTGCAAAGAGATGCCAACCGCCTGCTTGGATTTACAGCCCAGCAGACCCTGGACTATCTACAAAGCCTGTATGAAAAGAAGCTCTGCACCTATCCCCGTACTGACAGCCGCTATCTGACTGGTGATATGGCAGACAGCCTGCCGGTGCTGGTGAATCTGGTTGCCAGTGCTATGCCGTTTCGCAAAGGGATCGCCATTACCTGTGATCCGCAGACGGTAATCAACGATAAGAAAGTAACCGACCACCACGCAGTAATCCCTACCAGAAATCTCAAGGATGCAGACCTTTCTGCCCTTCCTGCGGGAGAAAAAGCGGTGCTGGAGCTGGTGGCCCTGCGTCTGATGTGCGCCGTAGCCCAGCCCCATATCTATTCGGAAACCGTTGTGATTGCAGCGTGTGCCGGTGGGGAGTTTACCACAAAAGGAAAAACGGTGAAGCACCCCGGATGGAAAGCACTGGAGGACGCTTACCGTGCCAAAATGAAGGATGCAGAGCCGAAAAAAGAGGGCGCAGAGAAAGCCCTGCCGGAGCTGACCGAAGGACAGACCCTTTCGGTTTCTGCGGCAATCGTCAAAGAAGGCAAAAGCAGTCCGCCCCAGCACTTTACGGAGGACACCCTATTGTCCGCGATGGAGACTGCTGGAAAAGAGGATATGCCGGAGGATGCCGAGCGAAAAGGTCTGGGGACACCGGCCACCCGTGCCGGTATTTTGGAAAAGCTGGTATCTGCCGGTTTTCTGGAACGAAAAAAGAGCAGGAAAACGGTGCAGCTTCTCCCTTCCCACGATGCAGTTTCCCTGATCACCGTTCTGCCGGAACAACTGCAATCGCCGCTTCTGACTGCCGAGTGGGAGTACCGACTGGGCGAGATCGAGCGCGGGCAGCTTGCCCCGGAGGAGTTTTTGGACGGGATCAGCACCATGCTGAAAGATCTGGTGGGGACTTATCAGGTCATCAAGGGAACTGAGTACCTGTTCACTCCGCCCCGTGAGGTGGTGGGCAAATGCCCTCGCTGCGGCGGTGAAGTTGCAGAACTGCAAAAAGGCTTCTTCTGTCAGAATGATTCTTGCAAATTTGCAATCTGGAAAAACAACAAATGGTGGGCTGCCAAGAAAAAACAGCCGACCAAGGCTGTGGTGTCTGCGCTGCTGAACGATGGCCGTGTCCGTGTGACGGGGTTATATTCGGAGAAAACCGGCAAGACCTACGATGCCACTGTGGTTTTGGAGGACGATGGACAGTATGCCAACTTCAAGCTGGAATTTGACCAGCGGAAAGGAGGCAGCCGATGAAGCTCTCTTTAGTGGAACGGGAAACCATTCTCCTCTATAACCAGGCAGAACCAATGGCTGAGGTCTACACCCACGATCCCCGTCTGATGGAGAAGCTGGAACTGCTGGCAAAAAAGCACCCCGACCAGATCACCCGAAAGGACGCCCATAACTTTACCGTCCCCAAGCGGTGTGTATCAGTCAGGGAGCCATACAGCGCAGAACGCCGCAAAGCTGCCAGTGAGCGTGCGAAAGCTGCCGGATACCAGCCCCCTGTGAGAAAGTCCAGCAGTTAAAGGCACATGGCAGAGAATGTATTTGAAGCAGTCAAGCAGTCGGTCAGCACCAGAGAAGCGGCAGAGTTTTATGGGATAAAAGTCAGGCGAAATGGCATGGCCTGCTGTCCTTTTCACGATGATAAGAACCCCAGCATGAAGGTAGACCAGCGATTCCACTGCTTTGGCTGCGGTGAAGATGGGGATGTGATCGACTTTACCGCAAAGCTCTTTGACCTCTCCCCAAAAGAAGCGGCGGAGAAACTGGCACAGGACTTTGGCCTGATCTATGACAGTCAGGCCCCGCCCCGCAGGAGATATGTCCGGCAAAAAACCGAGGCACAGAAGTTTCGGGAGGATCGACAGCGCTGTTACCGTGTACTGTCTGATTACTACTATCTGCTGAAAAAATGGGAAGCCGACCGTTCTCCCAGGACACCGGAGGAAGAACCGCACCCCCGCTTTGTGGAAGCAATCCAGAAGAAAACCTATGTAGAGTACCTGCTGGACCTTTTTCTTTATGAAAGTGAAGAAGAACAAAAGGCATGGATTGCAGAACACACAGCAGAAATCACACACTTGGAAAGGAGATTGAAAATCATGGCTGAGAACAAACCCACCAACCGAGAACGGCTAAGGGAAATCACAGATGGCATCGAGCAGGGCATCAAAGAACTGTTTGAGAGTGAAAAGTATATGCGCTATCTGTCCGTCATGTCCCGCTTCCACCGCTATTCGGTAAACAACACCATGCTCATCTATATGCAGAAGCCGGACGCCACTTTGGTAGCCGGATACAATAAGTGGAAAGACCAGTTTGAGCGTCATGTAAAAAAGGGCGAGCATGGCATTACCATCATCGCTCCCACACCGTATAAGAAGAAAATCGAGGAGCAGAAGCTGGACCCGGATACCAAGGCTCCGATTCTGGATAAAGACGGAAAGATCGTCACAGAGGAAAAAGAAATCGAGATTCCCATGTTTCGCCCTGTCAAGGTCTTTGATGTGAGTCAGACCGACGGGAAACCTTTGCCGGAGCTTGCTTCCTCCCTTTCCGGCAATGTGCCAAATTATGAGGCATTCATGGAGGCCCTGCGCCGCAGCGCACCGGTGCCGATTACTTTTGAAGCAATGGCCGCCGATACGGACGGCTATTTTTCTGCTGATCATCAGAAAATTGCCATTCGTCAGGGCATGAGTGAGGTTCAGACGGTTTCAGCCACAGTACACGAGATTGCCCACAGCAAGCTCCATGACCCTAAAAAATATGAAATGCTACCGTCATGGAAGGTTGTGCAGGAGAGTGAAGGTGGAACCAAGCATGATTTCAAGTTGGATTTTGCCACAGAAAAAGAAGCCGAACAGTTTGCTTCTGATATGGATTGGCGTTATGTGGACGAAAATCAGTTTGAATGGCGTCTTGCAGTTGAGGAAGATGCAACCGCAGAAAAACAGGCAATCAAAAACCGTCACACGGAAGAAGTGGAGGCTGAAAGCATCTCCTATGCAGTCTGCAAATATTTTGGCATCGAGACTGGAGAAAACAGCTTCGGCTATATTGCAAGCTGGAGCCAGGGCAAGGAACTGAAAGAGCTGAGAGCCAGTTTGGAGACCATCAACAAGACCTCCGGCACTTTGATCTCCGACATTGAGCGCCACTATAAGGAAATCTGCAAAGAGCGTGGAATTGACCCTCATGCAAAGGTAGAGCCGGAACCCGCCCCGATAGAGCAGCCAGAAGATGCCGCTAAGGTATCTGATAGACAGCAGACCGGCGATCTGACCTACTATGTAGCAGAGTGCATGGAATTTCCAAACCTCGGAGAATACCACGATAACCTGTCTTTGGAGGAAGCAATCCGCATTTATCAGGAGATTCCGGCAGAACGAATGAACGGGATCAAGGGCATTGGTTTTGAGCTGAAAGACGGAAGCGACTATGAAGGACCTTTTCCGATTTTGACCGGCCAGACCATTGACCTGGACACCATCCAGGCAATCGACTATTACCGTGATAATCCTCTGGTGCAAAAAGCGGTAAAGGAACTGGCTGCGGCAATGCCGGAAATGGAAGTGCTGGGGGCGGACGCCAATCAGCAGGAGGCTTTGTTTCTGATCGACAATGCCACCTATCTTCATATCCAGTCCTGTGACAGCGGCTGGGACTATACCCTTTACGATGCCGCATCCATGAAAGAGCTGGATGGTGGTCAGCTGGATATGCCGGAGATTTCCCGCATGAAGGCAGTTCTCCAGATTTGTGATGACAACGATTTGGGCAGAGACTCGGTAAAATACGCACCGTTGTCCATGATTGAGACCTTGCAGGAAGCTGCCTACCAGCAGATGCAGGCAGAGGTCAGTCAGATGGCTGCTTCTTCCCAGCTGCCGGAAGCACAGGAGCAGGCACTGGATGAATACCCCATGCCGGATGAGCAGGTCTCCACACCAGATATGCAGGAATACGGCTACTCCTATGATGGGATGTTCCCTGTTACCAGAGAACGGGCGCTGGAACTGGATGCCGCCGGTTTGACCGTTTATGTGCTGCATGAGGACAATACGGAGAGCATGGTGTTTGACCCGCAGGAAATCATGGATCATGGCGGTCTTTTTGGCGTGGACCGTGAGGAATGGGAGAAAAGCCCTCAGTTCCACGAAAAGGTCATGGAGCGTCAGGAACATCAGCAGGAACGCGAACAGGCATTTCTATCCCAGAACAGAGATTGCTTTGCTATCTATCAGGTGAGCCGTGACGATCCGCAGAATGTGCGCTTTATGAATCTGGATTGGTTAAAGTCCCATGACATTTCCATAGACCGCAGCAATTATGACCTCATTTACACAGCTCCGCTGAGGGAGTCTGGCACGGTACCGGAGCAGCTGGAAAAACTATATGAGCAGTTTAATCTGCAAAAGCCGGCGGATTTTCACAGTCCTTCTATGAGTGTCAGTGACATCGTTGCGATCAAGCAGGACGGTAAGGTATCCTGTCATTACTGTGACAGTGTTGGTTTTACCCAGATCCCCGGATTCCTGCCGGAAAATCCGTTGAAAAATGCGGAGATGGCCGTGGAGGACGATTACGGCATGATCGACGGTATCATCAACAATGGCGCAAAAGAGCCTACGGTGGCAGAGCTGGAACAGCAGGCCCGCAACGGTCAGCCCATTTCCCTCATGGATTTGGCTACCGCTGCCCATCGGGAGGAACGGGAAAAGAAAAAGTCCGTCATGGAGCAGCTGAAAAGCCAGCCCAAGGCAGAACACAAAAAGATAGCGCCAAAAAAGAGTGCGGAAAGGGAGATTTGATATGGGAAACTTTACTTTTGAGGAAATGAACCTGATGTGCATTTACAATACCGGTAGCCGCACCGGATTGATCGACAGCCTGCGTGAGATGCGCGGCGAGCTGGCCCCGGAGGAAACCGAGCTGCGGGAGCTGACCGACAGCGCCCTTATGAAGCTCTGCGTGATGACCGATGAGGACTTTTCCCAGCTGGAGCTGTACCCGGATTTTGACCAGTAAATTTATCGTGTAAAAAATATAGTGAGAGAAATTGTCTGACGGATAAGCGATTTCTCTCACTTTCATCACAATATCCCACTATACTTAGAAAGATGGATGAAGTATAATCTAAGCAACAAACAATAATTTGTAGGGGTGATTAAAATGAAATGTCCGTATTGTGGTGAAGAAATGCAACTTGGTTGTATTCAATGCAGAGATGGTGTCTATTGGAGCGAAAAAGAACGAGTTATTGCGGCCCTCAACATTGGTGGGGGCAAGTCAATCAAACTCAATGAAAAGTCAATCGGTGGACCTTTTGGTGGAGCGTCTGCGGAGGCTTGGCTCTGCGAGAAGTGCAAGAAAATTGTCATTGAGTATTAAATTTCAGTTTGTTTGTGCATTGATGATTATCTTGAACTTAGGAGGTGTTTAATGAAAACGGTTCTTTTACATGGGTTGGGACAAACTGCACAGGACTGGAAAGAAGTAGTCCAACAACT
>ENA-OPCX01000859-OPCX01000859.1-human-gut-metagenome-genome-assembly--contig:-NODE-859-length-14337-cov-5.432783_pt1 | contig 14337 bp, 15 predicted proteins | sample MGYA00241570_ERZ501491 | MGnify/ENA primary metagenome ERZ501491 (study PRJEB25962, sample SAMEA2042620) | human gut metagenome | biome: human gut; feature: human-associated habitat; material: faeces... | reverse complement strand
CGTTCTAGTTAGTCTTGACTAACTATTATTATACATAGAAGGGGAAAGTTTGCAAGCTTTGTGAAAAATTGATAGAATAAGTCATGTATTATTTTCATTTACTACTACTGAATAGCCGTAAATGGTATGCTAAATAAATAAGAAACAGGTGAATTTTATGAAATCATTACCATATTATGACGATCTGACTGCAAGACAGACGATTAAATTACTTGAACTTATTAAAACACTCCCGCCTTTTGCGAAAGAATTCTTCCGTGCAATTGATTCTACCACACAAGTAAGAACTCGAATTGCTTATGCATATGATCTGAGAGTCTTCTTTCATTTTCTGATCGATGAAAATCCTGCTTACCGTAATTACTCTGTGCTGGATTTTAAAGTAAGTGATCTTGATAAGATTGAATCCGTTGATTTGGAAGAATATATGGAATATTTAAAGGTTTACATCTCGGAAGAACAACATAAGCATATGCAGAATACTGAACAAGGTGTTTTTCGTAAGATGTCTGCACTCCGTTCTTTTTACGGATATTTTTACAAACGACAGCTGATTGAGAAAAATCCAACATTGCTTGTTGATATGCCAAAAATCCGTGAGAAGGAAATCGGCCGTGCCAACTGGTCGGTAATGCTTAACGGCTGCTGGGGTATGTGGTCTTGCGGATGGGATTTCCACAAGCCTTCTCAGAACCTCGTAAATGCCTTCAAGACAAAGGACGGTCTGCCAATGTTTGACAATTACAACGACAGTGTTGACTATCCTATCAACGGACAGCCTACTGCACAGAAGTGGGATCCGAGATTGTTCCATACTGTAGGCATGCCATCTTTCCCATACAAATACGAGAAGGAATATACGCAGACTATGGCTAACTCTCGCGACGCTACCGACTATGGCTATTATACATCGCTTAAGGAAGTTCCGCAGCGTTCTAAGGGTGAAACATTCAATGATTCATGGCAGGCTTTTGCAACAAACGACTATGTAATACGTTATACAGATGTCATGCTTATGCGTGCTGAAGCACTCATCGAACTCGGCCGTCTGTCTGAGGCCCGCGTCATCATCAACGATATCAGACGCCGTGCTGCCAACTCTGTGAACAAGCACATTGAATATGCTGCCGACCAGTGCCAGATAGCAGAATATCCTGTTTCTCCGTATTTCGACAACAAGGAGAACGCACGCAAGTGCCTGCGCTGGGAGCGCCGTCTTGAGATGGCTATGGAGAACGGACGCTTCTTCGACCTGCGCCGTTGGGGTGTTGCTTCTCAGACACTTAACGCTTACTTCGCAAGCGAGCAGAACTCTACATACAGCTTCTTCGACCACAACGGCAACGTGATGGAAGGCGCGCCCGTATCATACGATGAAAACGGCAATGTTACAAGTGCCAGGGAACAGCATTACGGACAGTATTACCGCGATGCTCACTTTACGGCAGGCAAGAACGAGTTCTTCCCGATACCTTATAATCAGTTGTTCTACATACCTGGATTATACACCCAGAATCAGAATTATGATTAAAGGATAATTGCCGGTTGCATTCATGGAATAGAAGATGATAGGTATTTTAAGTTGATGAAGATACATCCGGCGGATGTGCGGTGTATTTTGCATAAGATTTCGTGCGGATGTATCTTTTAAAGGTAATAAGATTGTTTTTAAAAGGATATTGCCAATATTGTATACATTGGTAAAATTATAATGACGGCGGTCGGCTGAATGACGGTTTTATAGGTAAGGGCCGCGGCGGGTTTTGCGGGCATGGTGCGGCGTGCAGGAATGCTGACGACATTGCAGATTCATAAAGGATACAGCATAACAGAAGAGTGTGCCTTGTTAAGTGCTGAAACGTATTTTGAACAAATAACAGCTCTGATCAGAACCTGCAAAATATTAACCGTTCCGTCTTGAATAGAGAAAAATTTTTAGGATATATAAAGAATATAATCATGAAAATAAGAAACATACTTGTAGCATTACTTCTTGGAACAGTCTCTTTTCAGGTGGCTGCACAGAATTGTAATGTGTCTTTCCTGAGCAAGTCGCATTGTATTATGCGCGCTGAGGGCAATAGCCGCTACGTGCTGCTGCCTGTGCAGGAGTCATCAGAAATAGCCAATGTCAAAGTGATTGTTGACAATAATGTTGTAAAGACATTGAACGTAAAGCTTGCCACAGACAATATAGACTATTACGTTCCGCTGGACATCTCGAAGCTTGACGGCAAGAAGGTGTTGTTCGACTTCCATGTAAACGGAGTTGACGGCAAGCCTACGGCAATGAAGGATTATGCCTGCTGGAAGAACATTTCTTATGCCGACACCTTTGACACTGCTAACCGCGAGAAGTTCCGTCCTGCATATCATCACACGCCTGTATACGGCTGGATGAACGACCCTAACGGAATGTTCTATAAAGACGGCGTATACAATCTTTATTATCAATACAATCCGTACGGTTCACAATGGGAGAACATGACCTGGGGACACTCCTCAAGCCGTGACCTCATAAACTGGACCGACGAAGGCTTGGCCATTGAACCCGACGGCCTTGGCACAATCTTCAGCGGCAGCTGCGTGGTTGACAAGGACAATACCGCCGGGTTTGGTGCCGGAGCCGTAGTGGCATTCTACACCACGGCAGGCGAGAACCAGACGCAGAGCATGGCCTACAGCACTGACAACGGAAAGACATTTACCAAATATGACGGCAACCCAATTCTGACTGCCGACGTGCCAGACTTCCGCGATCCGCACGTGTTCCGTCACGAAAAGAGCGGCCGCTGGATTCTGATTTTGGCAGCAGGGCAGGAGATGCGCATATACTCTTCGGCCAACCTGAAAGACTGGACCTATGAGAGCAGCTTCGGCAAGGGCTACGGATGCCATGAGGGCGTGTGGGAGTGTCCCGACCTCTTTGAACTGCCGGTTGAAGGCAAGAACTACAGCAAGTGGGTGCTTGTGTGCAACATAAACCCCGGCGGACCTGCAGGCGGCAGCGCCACACAGTATTTCACCGGAACATTCGACGGCCACAAGTTTACCTGTGACACAAAGCCCGAGGTTACAAAGTGGGCCGACTATGGCAAGGACAACTATGCCGGAGTAACTTTTGACAACGCTCCCGACGGACGCCGCATAATGATAGGCTGGATGAGCAACTGGCAGTATGCCAACCAGGCGCCCACACAGCAGTATAGAAGTGCCAATACCATTGCGCGCGACCTGTATCTCTATACAGACGGAACGACAGAATATCTGGCCTCGAAGCCTTCTGTAGAGAACGAGAAGATGAGAGGAAAGGCTGCCGTGAAGAAGAATATTTCAGGCTCGAAGACCATAAGCAAGATGTTCAGCAAGCCGCGCGGCACCTATGAGGTGGTGCTCACTCTGGGCAATGACAATGCCGGCAACGTTGAGCTTGTGCTCTCTAACACAAAGGGCGAGAACGTAAGCATGATGTATGATGCAGCCAAAGGCACACTGAGTTTCGACCGCCGCAAGAGCGGAAACGTTTCGTTCAGCGACCAGTTCCCTGCCGTGTCTGTGGCCCCCGTTGTAGGATCTAAGCTCAACGAGCTGCGCCTTTATGTAGACAACTGCAGCGTTGAGGCCTTTGCCAACGGCGGACGCTCGGTTATGACCAACCTCGTGTTCCCGTCAGAGCCATACAACAGCATATCAGTTAAGTGCGACGGCAAGAAGAAGTCGGCCTCGCTCGTTGTATATCCTTTAAACAAATAACTTATGAAACCAACCAAGACCATATATCTCATCCCTGTGATGTTCTGCTTCTTCGCCATGGGTTTTGTCGACCTTGTCGGCATCGCCTCCAACTACGTGAAGTCAGACCTTGGGCTGAGCGACTCCGTCGCCAACGTGTTTCCCTCGCTGGTGTTCTTCTGGTTCCTAATCTTCTCAGTGCCCACTGGCATGCTCATGAACCGCATCGGGCGCAAGAACACGGTGCTTCTGTCGCTTGCCGTGACTGCCGTTTCGCTCGTTCTTCCGCTCTTCGGCGAGAGCTTCGCCATAATGCTTCTGTCGTTCTCATTGCTCGGCATAGGCAACACCCTGATGCAGACATCGCTCAACCCGCTGATCTCGAGCGTAATCCGCGGCGACAACCTTGCCAGCACCCTTACTTTCGGGCAGTTCATCAAGGCCATCGCCTCTTTCCTCGCCCCCTACATAGCCATGTGGGGCGCCACGGGCGTGCTTCCTTCTCTGGGCATGGGCTGGCGCGTTCTGTTTCTGGTCTACTTCGTTGCAGGCGTGCTTGCCACGCTCCTTCTGCTGGTAACCCCCATTAAGGAAGAAGCTCCGGCAGGCAAAGTTTCGGGCTTCGGCGACTGCCTCCGCCTTCTCGGCAAGCCCATCGTCCTTCTGTCCTTCCTTGGCATCATGTGCCATGTTGGCATCGACGTCGGCACCAACACCACTGCGCCCAAGCTCCTTATAGAGCGTCTGGGTATGAGCCTTAACGACGCCGCCTTCGCCACGAGCCTCTACTTCATCTTCCGTACGGCCGGCTGCCTGACGGGCTCGTTTTTCCTCCGCGTGATGAACAACCGCGTGTTCTTCGCCATAAGCGTTGTAATGATGGCTTTGAGCATGTGCGGCATGTTCTTCGGCACGTCGAAGGCCGTTCTCTACACTGCGATAGCGCTTGTAGGCTACGGCAACTCTAACATCTTCTCGATAGTGTTCTCTCAGGCGCTTCTCTCAGTCCCCGATCGTCAGAACGAGGTTTCTGGCCTGATGATCATGGGCCTTTTCGGCGGCACTGTGTTCCCCCTTCTGATGGGCTTTGCCTCCGACGCCGCAGGCCAGGCTGGAGCCGTAGGCGTGATGTCAGTCGGCGTGGTCTATCTCCTTTATTATATAAACAAGGTAAAACATTGACAAACTTCAAACAAACAAGCATAACGATATGAAAGATATAATAGTAGGTCTTGGCGAAGCCCTTTGGGACGTTCTTCCCGACGGCAAGAAGCTGGTCGTGGGGATGTACGAGAAACAGGGCGGACGCCATCAGTCGTTTGAGGTGGAGAACGAAGACCTTGTACGTGCTGAGACCGTCAATGAACTGAAAGTAAAATGAGCATCATGAAAAGAAACACCATCTTTATTATCCTCCTGCTTGCCCTCTTTACGGGGCAGGCAGAAGCCCAGCGCCGCCTGCCGGGAATGAAAGCCGTCCGCTTCACCACTGAAATGGCCGACGGATTTTACAGCCGGGCAAACCGTCACGATGCAGGCTATGCCTTCTCGCTGGCTGTATCCACCTGTACCGGGAGCGGAAACCAGTGGATGTTTGGCGGTGAGATGCTGAAACGTAACATCCCTTACCGGAGTACGCATATACCCTTGTCGCAATATACGGGGGAAGGCGGTTATTACCATACGCTCTTTTCCACCCCCGGCAAGTCCTTCTTCCTGAACCTCGGTGCTTCCGCCCTGTTGGGCTATGAGACCGTGAACGAAGGAGACCGGCTGCTGGATGACGGAGCCGTTTTGCAGCAATGCGAGTCTTTCATCTATGGCGGCGCGGTAACGCTGGAAGCGGAAGGCTACCTGTCCGACAGGGTTGTCCTGCTGGTGCGTCTGCGTGAGCGTTTCGTGTGGGGCAGTGCCTCGGGGATCTGCCACTTCCAGTATGGAATCGGAGTAAAATACATTTTCTAACCTTAAAAGAATACATACCCGTGAAAAGAAAAATCCTTGATTTTATGCTGACAGCCTGCTGTATGGCATTCTCCTTTCTTGGTCTTGTTGCTTGTGACAATGAGCTGGATATCAGACAGGAATACCCGTTTACGGTAGAAACCATGCCGGTAGCGGATGAGATTACCGATGGGGAGACTGTGGAAATCCGGCTGGAAATCAAGCCGGAAGGGAACTTTGCCGGAACCGTCTATACGCTAAGGTATTTCCAGCCGGACGGCAAGGGCAGTCTGAAGATGGAGGACGGAACGGTACTGAAGCCCAATGACCGTTATCTGCTGAACGAATGGAAATTCCGTCTTTACTATACTTCGCAAAGCGGCAAGGAATCCCAGACCATAGACCTCTATCTTGAAGATAATTGGGGGAATCTGCAACAATTGACATATGATTTTAATGGAAAGGATACGGATGAAGAAAATAACAAGGAGGCTGCATGAAAAGAATACCGGCTGTTATGATCTTTCTGTTACTTGTCTTGTACGGCAAGGCGGAAAATCCCCCGTCTGACAAAGATAAGGCGGTAGCCTGCATCAAGCGGTGGGAAGGCTGGCACCGGGGGAAAATGCCTTACATCGGTTACGGACACCGCCTGCTTCCCCACGAGACGCTGACCGAGAACCTGAGTGAGGCACAGGCAGACTCACTTTTGAGATGCGACCTTGAACGGTGTTTGAAGGTATTCCGAAAATATGGGAAAGATTCGCTCCTTTTAAGTCTGTTAGGCTTTAATGTAGGCTGTTACCGTCTGATCGGCAACGGCAAGATACCTAAAAGCAAACTGATTCAGAAACTGGACAGCGGCAACCGGGATATTTACAAGGAATATGTATCGTTCCGCTGTTATCGGGGGAAAGTCATTCCAAGCATAGAGAGAAGAAGAAAAGAAGAGTTTGAACTGTTCTATATTCCGTAGATTGCTTGCTGATAAAGGTTTGGTTGTTACGAGACAACCGAACCTTTTTTATTTGTCCGGCATGAACATATCCCTAACAGGGGATTGTAAAGTTCCATTCCACAATAAACCTTGAATACCGTAACAGGAAACAGATGGAACATCGGAATGTGCATGACTAAAGATCTGTATTTATGTCATAGGGCACATGAAACATAAAAGTCCCTTGGGCAGAATGACTCCAATTGCCATATTAGATGCATATTCCCAAAGCGGGCAGAATCAAGAACCGGGAAGTGGCTAAAACGGAAACGCCACAGGTATGATGTGATATACATCCCCTTGTGACGTTTCTGTTTTTTTAAGATGTATTTGTCTGCTGTTCTTACTTTTGAAGCAAGTATTCCCCTATTGAACGATACCGGTCTTTGATTGCGGCATTTTCATTGAATCCATTCAGACAATGGAGCAAGGCTTTCTCCAAAGTGGTGTATCTGCGGTTAAAACATTGCGGATTGTCCAGGCAATAGGCATTCAAGGCATATCTGTATGGGGCATATTCAGGATTATTCTCTTTTGTGATTTTCACATGCCAAGGAAAGTGTATCCGCAGAGTGAATGACCGTGTTTCCCCTTTTGTAATCCGTTCCTCTTCCTCCAGCATTTTTTTCACGAGGGACCTGTCCAGCAACGGATATCCATATTCCCTGTAATGTTTGATATGGCAGCAATACTCCGTTGCGTATTGCTTCAATTCTTCCGGTCTTATACCATAGTGTTCCCCATAGAAAAGCAGCACTTCCCTGCCTGTTACGATAACGGGCTTTCCGTCCGCTTCATGTTTAAATACCTGCCGTTCCATCTTTTCCCTGTCTGTCAGCAAGGCAAAACCGAAACATTCCGTAAGGGTGAAACTTTCCCTGCCGGGAACGGACAGCCCAATAAGCCTTTCCAATGTGTGGCAGTAAAAGAAAATACCGTCATCGGCCATACCGGTGTCTGGTGAAAGCATAATTCTTACATCCTTGACCTGACCGCTGTCCCTTTGGACAATCCGGCAATTCGCGTAATGTGGCTCACAAGCATTCTCTTTCTTGAACCTGTGGTATTTCTCCAAAATTTCGTTCCGGATTTCCTCCTTGTCGGTCAAGGCAACTCCCAATCCGCAGTTTTCGCACCATCCGTAATAAAAAGCTTCGTCCGTGAAGTGGTCGAACCCTTTTGTGTTGGGGTTTACCATTGCCTCACACCTGACATTGGCCGATCCGCATCTGCTGCACACTATATTATTTCCCATTGTTCTTCTGCTTTACGGGCGACTCACGGCCGCCCTTGTCATACAATTCGGTTGTTATTCTCTTAATTTATCTTTACCCGGTTCATCAGCTGTCCCGAAATTTCATGCAGTTCCCGGCAGCGTTCCGGCTGCTGTTCCCTTGCAAAGGCGGTGATTCCCTGTGTCAGTTTCCATAGCGTGGCCCCGCCTGTAACTCCGTCGTCAGGATTGTTGTTCATCAGCAGTTTCTCGACCTCACGTCCCTCGTTTTTCAACAAGGCTCCTTTCTGCACCAGATTCTTCAGTTCCCTGTCGAAATCCACGTCTATCTCCGATGCTCCTTGAATTTCGATGGCCTTCTGCATGATGGTGTCTTTGCTGTACAGTCCTTTGGTCAGGTCGGAAACTGCCGATACGGTGGTCTGCGTGTCCAGTTCGTAGGTCTTTTGGGAGAGGGACAGGGATTCCGGCAGTCGGCCTCCAAGGTGTATCTGCCGCATGACGGACTCCCTGACCATCCCGTTCAGGCACGCCCCGTTGAGCAGGAACGACCGCATATCGACCGATCCGTTGCCATAGTCGGATGTGGAGAAGCGTGCTCCTGCGAAGATGATGACCGTTCCGTTCTTACGGGTGGGTATCTCTATCGGAGTGGGCAGGATTGTCTCACACCATACTTTCGTGTCGTTCATATAGGCATCGGACACGACTGCTCCCTGTCCTCCCGCCTCACGGATGAAAGCGGTCAGGATATCCACCGAGTTCAGCCGACGGTAGGAGTCCGACAATACGCCCCGGACTTCCATTCCTACCGCCCGTATCAGTACCCGTGTACGCTCGGTCCATCCCGAATGCTCGTTCAGGATGGTGGCGCACAACTGTTTCTGCCAAACATCCCCGGCGGAAAGCTCGCGCAGGTATTTGGCGGGAATGCCCATCTTCTCCGAAATCTGGCTTATGGCGTTGCCGTGCAGGTTGAAGTTCCCTTCGGGCATTGCCATCTGTACCCTTCCTTCCGCTTTGAAAGAGATAACGGGGCGTTCCTTGCTACGTTGGCTTACCCCGATGGGAGCGATGAAATCCTGCGCGATCCGTCCCTCACTGAGCAGACGGTTGATGGTGTCCATGACACCGCCTTGCCTGCCTTCTATCATCCGCTGTACCTTGTTAATGACTACCTGGTTGAGGCCCTGCTGTTTCTGTACCGATGCAGCTGCCGGCATTACTGTTGTTTCCATAATACTATGTTTTTAATGTTGATGAATCAGAATTTATTCTTAGAGCTTGTCTTGGTTGTTTTAGTATGTCCCATGTATTTTTCTTCTGACAAACGGATATAATCCTCTTCGCTATATCCGGTCAGCCCGAACAGTTCATAATATCCGGGGAAAGTTTTTTTTCCCGCTTCCGGTATATGCATGCTGGTTCCCTTGTGGCAGCAGATGATATGCCGGACAAAGCGGTAACACTTGCAAAGATCAGCCACGACGGTATATTCGTTGTCCGTATGAGGTTCGTAATATCCACAGGAAAGATTGATACAGGATACTTCCAGACCGTTTCTTTTCAAAGCCGCCACATCTGTATTCAGTCCCTGTGCCGGCTTGTAGCCGTACTTCCGGACATCTATAGCTGAAATGAACTCGTTGGAGCAGAGCTTCATCCCATTGATTTGTGTTACCATATCCCCGTTCCCTTTCCGGTCACACTGAATCACGAAACGGCAATCGGAAAAGAAGGACATATCGGCATGGCTGCTGCCTATGCATCCCACCTCCTCCTGTACGAAGAAGGCACATTTCACCGTCTTGCAATCCTCCAGGCATTTCAGGCAGATCCAGATGCCGTTCTTGTCATCCGCACCGATTCCGGTCATCCGTTTACGCTTGTGATCATAGCCGACAATCATCGAGTCCGCCACAAGATGGGCTGCATAAGAGCCTGTCTTGCGCCAGTGTACCTCATCCATGTGTGCCACGACACAGGGGTAGCTTTCCCGGTTGCCTTTGACCGCATAGATGTTTCCGTACCTGTCTTGCCGGAAAGGAATCTCCATCTTTTTGAGTTCCTCTATGATGAATTTAGCCATCTTCCCCTCTCTGCCAGAGGGGGAAGAAATGCCGTAAAGAGCCATTAGTTTTTCCATGATAATGATATTTTAGGAAATGAACAATTTTTCGATTTGCAGGTATCGTCTGAATTCCGGTACGGGACGCCCTTTACGAAAGAGGAAAGACGGATATTTCTTTCCTTTATATTCCACTGATAATCCTTTCAGGACTTTCCCGAATACGGTAGATACATAGTACATATCCTGACAGTTCTTGCAGAATGCCGCATCCGGGAAGATATGTATCTTCCCGCATTTGGGACATACATATTTTTTCCTGTTTGCACACCCTTCCGTGCTCCGGCAGGTGGCTATGCTCGTGTCGCCCTCCGTATTTCTCAGTTCCAGGTTACCGTCCGTCAGATGGAGGCTGTAGAACGTGTCGAGGTAAGGCACCCCTTTCTTGTGCCACCTGCAGGCGGGCACTTTCACCGTCAAAGAAACCTGTATATTATCTCCGGCCGCCCATTCCTGCCCCTCAATGGGATTCAGTACGGTGAAATCCGTCGTATGTGTATAATCGTTGTATCTGCGTCGCAACAGGATGCCTGCCTCCTGCGCCTGCTTGCGGATCAGTTCGACGACGAATGCGTGTGAGGAATAGATACGATCCAGCAGGGAGGCGGCAATCGGTGTGTTTATTGATTTCCACAATGTTATCTCGTTCCATACAATGGCCCGTCCGACCACATTGCTGCTGTCATCCCTTGCCACGAGTATTTTGGCTCCTGCGAAATTGGCATAGAAATCCGCTGCATTACGGGCCTTGTCTTCATATCTCATACAGGAGTTGTGCAGGCTGGATTCGCTACCGTCAGATATGGGACTATAGTTGCTTTCCAGATAAGCCTCCATAAAATCGTTCATACTGTCATGCAGTCTGATTGTGACCTTGCTGTCCAGCGAGATGGCGCTGCAGAAATAGTTGATTTCATCGGGCTGGTACGATCCCAGATTTTTGAACAGCTCGATAAACGTGGACGGTTCCAGATCTGTCCGGTTCTCCGGAAACCAGGGTGCCTGCGGATTGTTCCGGTCCGGGAAATTGGGATGGGCCAAGTCTTTGTTGCATGCCGTGAACACGATCCGGATTTTCTTGAACGTGCCGGCTTCCGTCCGTTTGCGTTTGGTGGAGAAAAAATTGTAGGACCCCCGTATGACTTCTTCCACCGGTACATTCTTTTTTACTTCCGAAAGGATATCTTTGGCTATCACACTTCCGTTTTCCGCCGCATGGGTCAGGCGGGATTTCAATTCGTTGCTAACATTCAGTTTCATAATCATTCGGTTTATTGTTTATAAATTCTGTTGTTTATATGGCAATTGTTTCTTGCCAGGCTGCATTTGGCGCAATTTCTCTTTCCGCTTTCTGAGCAGGTCAACGGACATGTTCCTGCTTGTCCGATATTCCTCCTCACTCATCCGGCGAATGGAGGGAATACCCGTCTGGGTCAGCGTATGGTTTACCATCCAGCCGTCCATGAAGTTTTCGGGGCAGAGGCTGTCATGGTGGATGACCTCACCTATGCAGCCATGTACGAGCATGTTGCAAACGGTCATCAGACAACAGGTACGGCTGACATCCTCTGCAACCAGATAATTACCCAGGTGGCGTACATGATATGCCAGCAGCAGCCTTCCGCTTCCGCATGTCGGGTCACAGATACGTTTTCCTATCGCTGTCTCCCCCGAATCGGTACATAAAACCATCAGGTCGCAGATATCCGGCGGAGTGAAGAACTGTCCGTTCACCTGCCGACCGCTTTTGGAGGATATTGCCATGAAGAGGTCACCGAACGCATCAAACCATCCGCCGGATTGCAATTCCCGCTGCATGAGCCGTATCCATCCGGTAAGCATTTCCATAAAATGCCTGTTCTGCTGCCGTTTGTATTTCCAGTCCATAAGGGGCGGTGCGCCGGGAGAGAACCCGTGAATGACATAACGCAGGAAATCGTTGAAAACGGATATCGGATCGTAGCCGTTCGAATAGGCGAAATCACAGACCATTTTCTCAAGCGGACGTATCGCCTGCGGTGTGTTGTATGGTGCCATATTACTCTGATTTTTTATAGATTGTTACTATATGTCTTTTATGGTCAGTCTGTATCCTGACGGGAGAAATGCCAAGGAAAGAGAGATGGGTGTCCGCTTTCAGCATGTTCCATTCCCATGCGGGAAGTTCCTTCCATTCCATACGGTATGCCCAGAGTATGAACAGACCGGGACGGAATCCGTTGAAAAGCTTTCCGTGCAGAATCCCGACCAGCCGTTCCAGTTCTTCCCGCGAGTAAAGGGTGAATGCCTCATTCCGATAGACAAAGGCATCAGCCGGTTCAATATCCGGCTGACACTCGATGAGGTATCTCGTCCATTCTTTTGTGGTGTACTTTCCGTACAGAGGATCGGGTTCCGTGTATTTCCATGCCCTGACGAATGTGTGGAAGAGGACGGCACCGTTCCTGTGTAGACGCATTGATTATGGTAGTATCGCCTATCTGCTCTATTTCACGTACTTGTGCGGTAACTGTTACTTCATCCAGTTCGATACCCTCTTTCAGTACAATGTTTTCCAGATGAATGTCAGGAACATTTTCTGTTAACTTATGGAATACTGGTTGCATTCCTGTATAAGAAACTTTCAATAAATAGCGTTTATCTTTGTACGCAGGATACCGGAGGCTAAACTTCCCATTTGCGTTGCTTGTCGTGCCTTTAACAAGCGTAGAATCTTCTTCGTTGATGACGAGAACGCTGGCGTAAGGTAAGGACTCTTTTTCTTTTGCGTCTGCTGCCATGCTCCATATTTGTCCGCTGACTCTTTGGGACTGTTGGGCATATAGCTCAATAGCCATTCCGGAAATTAAAATCAATAAGATACAGGTTTTACGCACGTCCATTTCGTATGTTTAGTATGAATGGTTGCAAAATTAGCGAGTTTCAGGTTTGCGTTCAATACCTTTTATTAGGTATAATAATCAGATTTATGAGTCATAGTTCTCAATGCATGTAACCGGAATTATATATAAAGGGTGGGAGTGCAGATTATCGGATATAAAAAAAGGCTACTCTCACGAGCAACCAATCTTTGTTAACCTTAAATCTAATACTATGAAAAACACATTGCAAATGTACGGATTTGGATTATATCTGCAAATTATTCGGATATAAATCTCCATTTTGTAACGTTATTTAGCGAATTGTCGTTTTCTGTTAACGTTTGATATGTCCTTTTTCGAGCTTTCGGTCTTCTTACTCCTGTTTCCCTCTTTTAATTAGGCGATTCCCTCCGAAGATGTAGGTTTTTTCTTTTTCCTGAGATCATTTGTTTCCCTACTTTTGTTCACATCAAACTGATATAACTAAAAAACTATACGATATGAAAACTTTAGCTTTCAAATATTTAAAATTGTTTCTGCTGGCAGTGGCAATGGTAAATCTTACTTCATGTGAGATAGAGATAGATGACTTTTATGACGATGATAACATTGGCGGTTCCTATTATAACAAGTCCCTCGATCTTTGCAGTCGTACCTGGGCAGATACGTTTTATGATGCTGACGGAAACTATTGTTATCAGGAGTTGAATTTTTATCTGGACCGTCATGGTGAAGATTATATTCGTGTGGAATATCCCAATGGACGTTATTCCGAATCGGTGTACTCTTTTACCTGGAATTGGGAAGACCGTTCTCAATATTCTCTCCGGATGGTCTATGGTCCCGGTGATGTTTCCTATCTGGATGATGTCTGGATCAGAGGGAATGTACTGAGCGGATACTTGGACGGACATGATAATTATGTTGACTTTACAGGAGTGAGATAACCCGAACCTTTATTGAAATAATTGTAGGCGGATTGATATATTCTTGATATATGTCAATCCGCTTTTTCAGTGTTTTTAAATACCTTTGCAGCCCGAAAAGGATTAAGGTAAAATGACACACAGAATTCAACAGGAGAGCATAAAGAGGCGCTTGGCAAAACTGGCCGCTCCGATTTTTATTGAAACATTACTGATAATGATGCTGGGAGCGGTAGACACCATTATGCTGAGCCGCCATTCTGATAACAGTGTAGCTGCGGTCGGAGTTGTCAATCAGATTATCATGTTGACATTCCTGGTGTTTGAGGTAATCAATTTGGGGACGTCCGTTTTATGTTCCCAGTATTTGGGTGCCAAACTCCAGAAGAAGGTAGTACAGGTAGTAGGTGTCTCATTGCTGGTGAATCTGGTTGTAGGGGGAGTTATCAGCCTTTTCCTCTGTTTAATGAATACTACTATACTCGGATGGATGGGGCTTGGCCCGGAATTGATGG
>ENA-OPCX01000853-OPCX01000853.1-human-gut-metagenome-genome-assembly--contig:-NODE-853-length-14384-cov-6.183055_pt1 | contig 14384 bp, 9 predicted proteins | sample MGYA00241570_ERZ501491 | MGnify/ENA primary metagenome ERZ501491 (study PRJEB25962, sample SAMEA2042620) | human gut metagenome | biome: human gut; feature: human-associated habitat; material: faeces... | reverse complement strand
CTGCTATCACAAGCCATGCAGAAAGGCAACAATCTGGCCCACCACCTGATACAGTCTTTTGCGCCGGGCGAAACCACGCCGGAGCAGGCCCACGAGATTGGCCGGCAGCTTGCAGATGAAGTCCTGCAAGGCAAATACCCGTATGTGCTGACCACGCACATTGACAAGGGGCACGTCCACAACCACATTATCTTTTGCGCCGTGGACATGGTGAACCAGCGGAAGTATGTTTCCAACCGGCGGAGCTATGCCTACATCCGGCGCACCAGTGACCGACTTTGCAAGGAACACGGCCTGTCCGTGGTAATGCCCGGTCAAGACCGAGGCAAGAGCTACGCCGAGTGGGACGCGCACCGAAAAGGCACGAGCTGGAAGGCGAAGCTGAAAGCTGCCATAGATACCACCATCCCGCAGGCCAAGGATTTTGACGATTTTCTGCGGCTCCTGCAGGAGCAAAGCTATGAGGTCAAGAGGGGCAAGTATGTGTCGTTCCGTGCGCCCGGACAGGAACGGTTCACCCGCTGCAAAACGCTGGGAGAAACCTATACCGAGGAAGCCATCATCGAACGCATCAAAGGGCGGTTCGTGGAGCGAAAGCCCAAGGAAAACCGCAAAATTTCTCTGCGGATTGATTTGAAAAACAGCATCAAGGCCCAGCAGTCCGCAGGGTATGAGAAGTGGGCAAAACTCCACAATCTGAAACAGGCGGCCCGGACGCTGAACTTCCTGACCGAGCATGAAATCGAAAGCTACCCGGATTTGGAAAGCCGGGTGGCCGAGATCACCGCCGCCAGCACCGAAGCTGCCGCCGCATTGAAAGCAGCAGAGCGCCGATTTGCAGAAATGGCCGTGCTGATAAAGGATGTTACTACCTGTAAGGAGCTGCGCCCGTTGGTGCAGGAGTATCAGCGGGCCGCTGACAAAAAGCAGTTCCGGCGCAAGCATGAAGGCACCCTGATTCTCTATGAAGCAGCGGCCAAGGTCCTGAAAGAACAGGGCTTTCAAAAGCTGCCTGACCTCTACGCCCTGAAAGCCGAGTATAAGCAGTTGGCCGAGCAGAAAGACCAGTTGCAGCGGCAGTACACCGAAGCCAAACGCCAGATGCAGGAGTATGGCATCATAAAGCAGAATGTGGACAGCATTCTGCGGACAGCACCGGGAAAGGAGCAGATGCAGGAACGGTAAATCTGCACAAAATATTGGTTGGATTTTTGAACTACAAACGCTTAGACCGGGTGGCGTTTCCACCCGAAATCATGTAAAATAGAACCAGACAACGAAAGCGAGGAACCCTCTATGGCAGAAGTGAACGATAACAGCTCTATCCAGCTTTTTGAAGATCAGAAAATCCGTACTGCATGGGATGCAGAAAAGGAAGAATGGTATTTTGCCATCGTTGATGTGATTGCTGTTCTGACTGACAGCGCAGACCCACAGAACTATTGGCGCGTTCTAAAAAAGCGTCTTAAAGACGAAGGAAATGAAACCATTACAAATTGTAATGGTTTGAAAATGACCGCTCCTGACGGCAAAAAGCGCAAAACGGATGTCGCTAACACTGAACAGCTCCTGCGCATCATCCAGTCAATCCCATCTCCGAAAGCTGAACCGTTCAAGGCATGGCTGGCAATGGTAGGCAAAGAACGCATCGAGGAAACAATCGACCCGGAGCAGGCCATTGACCGTGCGCTTGATACCTATTTGAAGAAAGGCTACTCCGAAGAATGGATTCACCAGCGGCTTTTGGCAATCCGCATCCGAAACGAACTGACGGATGAATGGAAGAAGCGTGGAGTGCAAAAGGGCAAGGAGTATGCTATCCTGACCGATGAAATCTCCCGCGCATGGTCTGGCATGACCACAGGGCAGTACAAGCGGCTGAAAGGTCTGACGAAAGAAAATCTCCGGGACAATATGACTGATTTGGAACTTGTGCTGACCATGCTGGCGGAAGCCTCCACCACGGATATTTCCAAAACTGCAAAGCCACAGACCTTTGAAGAAAACAAGCAGGTTGCCAAACGCGGCGGCAAGGTGGCCGGCATTGCGCGGCAGGCTCTTGAAGCGGAAACCGGCAAGCCCGTTATCACAGAAAAGAATGCGTTTGACTTCCAGCAGCTTGTGACCGACATTGTAGAAGATGCCGCCGAACTGCCGGAAAATCCCACCGAGAAAAAAGATAAAGACTGATACATGAAAAATAGCCGGACACAGCAGCCACAAGGCCACCGTGTCCGGCTATTTCTGTGTTGACAATGGCACATTACTTTCACTGAAAATAATGTGCCATTGTCAAGCTGACGGTATTATTCACCCGTAAAATCAAACCTTTGCCCGTCAAAGTCAGCATCGGTCATACGCTCCAACTTTGCAATGGTACCGTTTGCCAGCCGCCGCATTTCCGCGTCCATATCCGGCAGGGCGGCCAGCATCCGTGCCATCGTGCGGCGGCGGTCAGAGGTGTGGTACATACAGATCAAATTTTCTTCTTCTACGCTGAAATTCATGGTCAGACCTCCATTTCGTGTTGTTTGCTGCGGGCCGCTGCCTTTTTCGGGCTGGCGGCCTGCTTTGTTTCGGAAAGCTGCTTGCGGACGGAAGCACGGGGTTTGCGAATGTTCTTATCTCGGTTCTCGTTTTTGTCAACCAGCGCGTAGATGCCAAAACGGTCTTTTACGCTGGACAGATGTAAAGATTTATACGGCAGCATGGCAAGCAGCTGGTCCGTGTCCCGGCTGGATGCCAGCTTGGTGAAATAGGGCGATACCTCTACCATGAAATGATTCTTGTCCGGGCTGTTGGGAGCAGCCAGACGCTTCATATCGGCTACGATACGCTGTGCCTCGGCCTCGATCAGCCCGGTGTGCAATGCCGCAAGGTGTTCTTTGAAATCACCGGGCTGTGCCGATTCTCGACTGCGCTGCTCCTGTCGGATGGCCGCTTGCAGAAGTTCCGGGTCACGGGGCCGCATTTCATACCGCACGAACTCTCCGAAATATTTGTCCGGGCGACTGTCGAAATGCTCTTTCGGGCCAATCTCCCGCATCCCGCTTTCGTAGATCAGGCGATTGGCGCCCACGGGCAGGGCGGCTTCCCGGATGTGCTGGAAATGCTGCTGATAGTCCAGTTCATACAGATTGCCTTGCACAGTTCCGTTAGCCGCACCGGTCAACTCCACCGCATAGGCAAGAATCCTGTCATGGGTCTGTTCACCGCAAAATTTCCATGTATTGTAGGCTTGGGTATCTTTGAGCAGCACATCCCGTTCCCGGAAGCAGAATGTTCCAGAGGGCCGGGACAGCCACAACAGCAGCTTATCTTCCGGCTGGTCGCTGCGGGCGGCCTCCCGCAGCATCTTGATGTCATAGGCAAAATCGCTCTGATAGTATGCGGTGTTCTGGTGCATAATGGCTTCCAGCGCAGCGATCACATCCATATTTTCAAATTTTTGCACGGCTTATACCTCCAATTCCTTTGTCTTTTCTCGTGGCTGCGTTTGTTTGCTCTGCTCCTTTTTCGCAGCATCCAGCTGTGCCCGGATGGACGGCTTTTTCGGTTTTGTTGAGCGGGACTTTTTTGCTTTTGGTGCCTTTTCCTCGGCCTTGACTGCGGTGGCAAGGTCCGTCAGGGAAATTTGTTCTCCGGCCTTTGCTTTGGCCTCCAATTCGCCCAGAGAGGGCGCATTGTTCAGCACGCCATCAATCATATTTTCGTTTTGTTCGGTGGAAAGTTCTGCGGTGCGCAGCGGGTTTTCCCGCAAGAACTCTGGCACCTGCTGGAAGCCCACACTGTCGCAGTAGTGAGCGGTATTTTGTCCGTTCTGGTGCAGCACTACCACATCCGAAACGGACAGTGAGTGTCCCTTGAAATCTGCTGGATGGTCCACATTGAACGTGCGGTAGATGTCCTCCAAGGTGGTACCAGCAGTCAGCGGCGCGGCGTAAACTTCCGTATAGTTGGCCTTGTCCACGGTCAAACCGGCAGCCTGCAGGCGGTCGTAGGGTTCAAAACGGTAATCGCGGGTGGAAGCCTCATTGCGCAGCTGGTAGATGGAAAAGCTGTCCTGCTGCGGTGCTTCAAAGCCTGCCACTGCGTATTCCTCTACGGTCATTCCGGCAGCAGCCGCTTCCTGCGCGATCTCGGCCTGCACCTGTGCCTTGTAATCCTGCAAGCTCTGGTCAAAGTCAGCCAGCTTGGGTGGTTCCGGCAAGTTATACTGGCCTTGGTTGAGCATCGGGCGGCTGTCCTGCACATAGGTCACAACTGCATTGTAATAGGCAGTCTGTTCCGGCGAAATGTTCTGTTCCTCCCGCAAAGCGGCGGTGGCTGCCTGCTCCATGGCCGAAAGATTGCAATGTTGTTTGAGGTACGGGATAAACTCGGTCAGCACCATTTCCCGCTCTGCCTTGTCTTGTTCCCACGCTTCCGGGCCTTTGTTGTGCAGAACAAAATTTTTCCAGTTCTCGTCTTTAGCGTAGTATTCATGGTAGCTCTGGATGTGCTGAATCAGAGAGCCGTCACCATCACCGAAATCCTGCCGTCCCTCGTAGTTATCCGGCTGGCCGTTCAGGGTAAAATCAATGCGGAACGCGGTCTTGTCGTACCAGCCACCCTCGTAACCATCCTTTTCCCGGTCCGTGTGCTGGGCGGTGTCCAGTTCTTCAAAAACACGATTCGCCACGGACAGCGGCATAGTTTCGCCGTCCTGCAGCTTGTCGCTTTCGCTCCAAAGAATCGTGACCGTAGGCTCTGCGGCAGAGTCTGGAATTTTAACGGGTGCAGGAATTTCATTGGCCTTTTCCGCCGCCTCTTGGAACGCTGCCAGTTTATCACTCAACAGAACTTCCGACACTGCGGCCGTCTGCCCCAGCAGATTAAGTGCTTCCTGCCCGGCATCCGCCAAGGTCAAACCGGGTACGTCCAGTTGGCCGCCGTCCAGAGCCTTATTATCCGGGCCATACAGGGTGTAGTCATAGCCGGAATCGCAGGTCTGGATGAACAGCGTATTGCCGTTGTCCAGCGCAAATGCAGCCTCCTGTGCAGTGGAAAGTTCTGTTTCCCGCTGCTGGCGCAGTTCTGCCAGATGTTCGTCCAGCGCAGAGATCAGTTCATGGGCCGCATTGCGGATAATTTCCAGAGAGGCTTTCAACTCGGCCAGTTCCCGGCCCGAACTCCACCCGGCCACATAACCAAAGGAATACTCGGATGTGTCCAGCCCGTAGTGCTGGCAGACTGCATAAGCTACGCTTTCGGCCTGCACCTCGCGGGTGCGGCTGTCCGGGCGGTTAATCTGTTCCGGGTCGGTGGGGTCGATGGCGTGCAGCTTTGCATGGGCAATCTCATGGATGGCTGTCTTGATGGTCTGTAACTGGCTCATGCCCTCTTGGATGGCAATGCGGTTGTCGAGCAGATGAAAGTACCCATGCGCCCCGCCCTCGATGTCCTCAAACCCGATGGGCACCGGGGAAGCCTGCTCCAACGCTCTGAAAAAATCTTGGTAGTCCTGCACGCTGCCGGACAGTTCATTCACTGCAATAGAGGGCAGCGGTTCGCCCTCGGTCTGGCTGACATCGAACACGGACACCACCTTGAAAGCCGGAATCTGCACCGTCTTTTCTTCCGTCAGCGGCTTGCCGTCCTTGTCCAGAATCGGCTTACCCTGTTCGTCCCGCTTTTCCATCTTCTGCTTGACCTTGTACGGCGCAGGGGCCAGAATTTTGATGCCTTTTTCGCCTTTCTTTACGGTGCGGTGGAACGTGTCTTTCCACTTGTTGAAGCCGGCCACCAGCTGCCCGCCCTGCATGGCAATCAGCAAGGTGTTGTTGAAGCTGTAATTGTGGAATTTTGCCATCGTGGTGAGGTAAGCTTTGTAGCGGTCACTGTCGAACAGCTGTTGGATGCCCGTTTCTAACCGATCCGTGATTTCTTTCATGCGTTCCGCGCTGTCCTTGCCGTTTAGGATAATGGGAATAACTTTCTGCGGTTCCGTTTCAGGCTGAACAGGTGGCGAGATGTTGGCCGAATCTCGCAAAACTTCCGGCGCAGGAAAGGACAGTACCCGGTATTCCTCCGGCACAGGCTGGCCCTCGTGGACTTTCTGCCACGCGTCCCCGCTTTTGACAAGGTAGCCATACTCGGTAAACACGCCCTGCTCCTGCTGGGCCACATACCGGCCGAACTGCGCCGTGTCGATGCCGCCTTTCCATTCTTCCGGCATATCCACCATGCCGGAGCGATTCAGGTAGTAATCTCCTAGCTGGGCAGGCCCGTGCACATCCGGCAGATGCACATAGTAGTCCACGTTTTCGGGAAAGTCGGTGATTCTCCCGATGCTGAAAAGCTCACTCTGCGGGGCTTGCAGGGCGGCGTTCAGCTCTGTGCGTTCCCCGGTAGAGAGTGTTTCCAGTCGTGATGCCAGAAAGTTCAGTTCGTCCACATTGGATGCCAGTACCATGTTGTAGGGAATCGCAAAACGCTTTTCTTCCTCGGCAAAGTAGCCGGAAATGAAAAGGCCCTGCGGATTATCGGACGAAATGCCGATTTGCCGCAGGGCCGCTTGTACCTGTTCGGTTGTAGTGGGCAGGTCCAGCCAGACGCCATCCCTGCCTTGCTGCTGCCGATTTTGCAGCTGGATGGAAAATAATTCGCTCATTTGGTCACACTCCTTTTTTGCTATCCTACGGATAGAGAGAGCCGGTTATGGCAAAATGAATGCTTCACCTTACCATAACCGGCCCTCGTATTTTTGCCTTACTCTTTGCGCTCTACCCGGTAATTGACGTACTTGCCTCCTGTATCTGCCAGAAGCACCGTTGCATCATAGGTTTTGCCTGTCTTTTCGGAGTAGAGGCCCTTGACCTTTGCCTTGCCGTTTTTGAGCAGAGCGGCGGCGATCTTCGGGGTGAACGCCTTTTTTCGCTGCTCAAAGAAGCGGTCATTCTTCCACATCACGAACTGACAGCTACGATTCCCGCAGTAGAAGTTTTTCTTGCCCTCATAGACGTTTTCACTGCACCGGGGACACTTGCCGATAATAATCCGTTCCGACTGGAACAGGTTTTGCTTGTCCGCACTGATGCAGGAATAGGTCTTGACCAGCTGACGCACCTGCGCTTCAATTTCGGCCATGAACTCGTCCGGGTCTGCATTGCCCTTGGCAATTTTGGTCAGACGGTTTTCCCATTCAGCAGTCAGAGCGGGAGAGGTCAGGCTTTCCGGCAGAACCACCGCCAGATTGATGCCGTCCTTGGTGGGGACAAGCTGCTTGCCCTTGCGCTGCACAAAGCCCATTTGCACCAGTTTTTCCAGAATCGCGGCACGGGTGGCCGGAGTGCCCAGCCCCTTACGTTCCGCGTTTTCCGGCATATCCTCGGCCCCGGCCCGCTCCATTGCTGACAGGAGCGTATCTTCGGTGTAGGCTTTTGGCGGGGACGTGAAATGTTCCGAAATGTCAGTTGTCACGGAAAAGTTCTGTCCCTCGGTCAGTTCCGGCAGGGTGTTCAGGGTTTCCGTTTCTTCTTCGCCGTCTGCTTTCAGGGTGGAGCGGAACCTCTGGTCGATCTCTTTCCAACCGGGAACAAGCATGGTCTTTCCCTTGGCGGCGAACTCGTTCCCTGCACAGGAGAACACAGCAGTCACAGTTTCGTACTCATGGGGTGCAGCCACGGCGCAGAGCAGCTTGGAGCAGACAAGGTTCATCAGCTTGCATTCACTCTCGGCAAGACCAGTGAAACCCTGCTTTACAAATTCGGACGTGGGGATGATGGCGTGGTGGTCCGATACCTTTTTGCTGTTCAGCACCCGGCCCACATCCGGGGTAAGTGCAAGCCCTTGGGCAATGGGCAGCAGCCTCAGCAGGTCAGACACAAGATGTTGTACTGTCTGGCCCATATCCTCGGTCAGATATTGACTGTCCGTGCGGGGATAGGTCAGCAGTTTCTTCTCGTAAAGCTGCTGGGCATAATCAAGGGTCTGCTTTGCCGTAAATCCGAACAAGCGGTTTGCTTCCCGCTGCAAGGTGGTCAGGTCATAGAGCTTGGGCGGCTGTTCTGTCTTTTTCTCCCGCTTGACAGAAGTACAGACGGCAACTGCACCCGTGCATTTTTCTTTGAGAGAATTTGCGGTTTCTGCATCCGCACGCCCACTGTCTGCTTTCAGGCTGCCGGAATGGATGCCGACCGTGTAATACTTTTCTTTCTGGAAGCGCAGGATTTTTGCATCCCGGTCCACCAGCATTTTCAGTGTCGGGGTCTGCACCCGGCCTACCGTCAGGGTTTTGTGATACAGCACCGAAAACAGCCGTGTTGCGTTGATGCCCACCAGCCAATCCGCTTTCGCACGGCAGAGGGCCGATTGGTACAGAGCATCGTAGTCCGAATCCGGGCGCAGGTTTGCAAAACCCTCCCGGATAGCGGCATCCTCCATGCTGGAAATCCAGAGCCGCTTCACAGGTTTTGTGCAACCGGCCATTTGGTAGACGAAACGGAAAATCAGTTCTCCCTCCCGGCCTGCATCGGTCGCGGCGGTCACACTGTCCACATCCGGGCGGTTGAGCAGAGAGCGCACAATTTCAAACTGCTGTTTCTTTTCGTCCGGGACAATGAACTGCCACGGCTGGGGCAGGATGGGCAAATCCTCGTACCGCCACTTGCAGTATTTTTCATCGTACTGGCCCGCTTCCGCAAAGGACACCAGATGCCCGATGCACCAGCTGACCAAATAACCACCGCCCTGCCAATAGCCGGTTTGCTTTTCAGTGGCCCCGATCACGGCGGCAATGCTGCGGGCTACACTGGGCTTTTCGGCAATCACAAGCTGAAAACTCATGTTTCATCCTCCTGTCCGTCCTCCGAATGAATCTCGATTTCAACCGGTTCCTCGTCTGCATCCTCGTCCTCGCCAAAATCATACTCGTCCAGATCATCGTGCCCGGTGGTATCGGCCTTAGGCTTGCGGAACTTGAAATAATAGAGTGCCGCACCGCCGCCCGTCAGAGCCAGCACCAGCAGGATCATCAGACTGCCCATGTTGGACTTGGGCTTTTCCTGCGGCGTTTCGGTGTCGGTTTTCACCGCTTCCGGGGCCGTACAGTTGCGCAAGCTCTTTTCACACAAGGGGCAGTTTTCGTTGACACTTCCGGCCTCACATTTCACCGTGCAGGTGCAGACCTCGGCGGTCTGCGGTTCTTCATCCAGCAGAGCCAGCAAGTCGGCATCGTCCACTTGGTTCAGAAAGTGAACAGAAGTTTCCTTGTCCTCGTTGGCACGGTCAATGAGGATGTAAAAATAATTCCCGGCCTTGGTGGTCACAGTGATAAGCTGCTTGTCGCCGTAAAAATCATCCACCAGTGTTGCGTTGCCTTTGGGCGTGATGGGCATACCCTCCGGCTCCATGCCGCCCGTGGTGGGTTCTTCTTCGATAATCTCCGGCAGAGGTTCCGGGGCAGGGTCAGTACCGCTTGCGAAAGCGGGCATGGAAAAGGAGCAGAGGCAGAGCAGGATAGCCAGCAATCCGGCAGCAAAACGGTAGTTACAATCAGGTTTCATCGGCGGCATCCTCCTGTTTGTGGTACGGGGTGACGGTGGGGGCGGCGTTCAGCGCACCGCTGCGCAGAAAAGCCGCAAACTCGTCCGGTTTCATGTTCATGCTGCGCACCAGCTGAATGATCTGCAAGTTTTCCTGTTCGGTCTTTGCAGCTTCCAGTTCTTTCAACTGCTGCTGGTATTCAGAGATTTTTTCTTTGAGCCGTTCAATATCGCGCTCAATGCGGGAAAGTCTTTTTGCCATACAAAATCCTTTCTGGCGTCACGGTAAACGCCCATAGCTGTAAAAATGTTCTTGCCAATATTTCGAGTTGAGGTTTGTGTAAGAGATCGGGTCGCCGCAGTGCAGCATGATGGAATTGCCCACATAGATACCGCAATGGCTCACGCCGGGGGTATCGTAGGTTCCCTTGAAAAACACAAGGTCGCCCGGTTTGACCTGCGCCGTCGAAACAGGAGTACAGAGGTTGTAAAGGCCCTGTGCGGTCTGGCGGCCCACGTTCCAGCCGGAGTGATTCAGCACCCACGAAATGTAGCCGCTGCAATCAAAGCTGGTGCTGGGCGAACTGCCGCCCCACACATACGGATAGCCGATGTACTTCGTGGCTTGCTCCATCATGGCGGCGAACCTATCATCTTTGAGGGCTTCCGGGGGAATATCGTAGTAGGTGGGCTGCCTGATGGTGGACGCATTGGGGTACTGCGCTTTGCCGAACAAATCCGGCCGGTTGCCCAGTGTGCGCATATAGAGCGAATAGGCACTGAGCTGTTCTTCGGTCAGTACTTCCACGGGCAGATGGGATAAATCCTTGTTCTTCAGCTTGACCGTGCAGATGTAGTATTCATACGGTTCTTGGTAGGTGATAACTTGCGGCACACCATACGGGCCAATAATGACCATCATTTTTGTACGGTAACGTATCTGCATGGTCACGGTCTCGGTCAGGATGTACTGCTTTTCAAAGAGCATTTCAAGTTCGCCCTGCACCTCGGCCAATGTAAAAACGCCGTCATGGAGCGCGGACAAAATCGAGATCAGCACATAGGGGTCATGCTCGATTTCGTCCAGATAAAAATGGTATTCATCGTAGTTGTGGGTGGCCTCGTAGGTGTCGAGATACCGTTGCAGTTTTTGTTCCAGCTTGGCGTAGGCTTTCTCTGCACCCAGCATATCCTTGTCCTTGGAAAAGTAAGAGGATGCCGTCACGCCGGTTCCAGCGGTGCCCGCCATCACGGTGCAGGACTGCAACCCCGTTATCAGGAGCAGAGCCAGCAGACCGAACACCGCCACGATCAGAATGGTTTTCCAGTTCCGGGCCGCAAATTCGGCTACCCGTTCGCCGCCCTCGGCCGCCAGCTTTGTTACCCGGAAACCGTTCTCTGCGGTGGCGGCTGCACCCTGCGCGGCGGCTTGTCCGGCCTGCCGTGCAGCTTTGGCATACTGCTGTTTGATACGCCGTTTCTGCCACATCCGGGAAATGGGGTTGCTGGCCGCCTGTGCAATTTGCGGATTGTCCCGCAAGGATTTCTGGTAAAAGTATTCTGCATTGGCAGACATGAGCTGACGCTCTGCCTTTTCCACGGCCTTGTAGGGCTTCATCTTGTGGTGCCGGATGCCGCTGCGGATGACCTTGGCGGTCTGATGCTCCACCAGTTCTTCACCCTTGTGGCCACCCTCCACACCCACATTTTCGTGTTCGACCTCGTGGATTTTTCCGTGAGCGAACAGCAATGCTTCCGACAGCGGGCGGCTGGCCGGGTTTGGTTTCAGGCTGGGCGGGCCTTTGTCCTGCTGCTCAAAACGCAGGGTGGATTTCGCCTTGCCGCTGACAGCATCGTAGACTTTTCCCTTGACCGAAACACGCTTTTTCGGCAGAGCGGCGCGGGCCGCATCCAGCTTGTCGGCTTTTGCCCCCGCTTTGTGGATATACGGCTGTAATTCCGGGTCTGCCCGTTCTTCCTCGGTCAGTTCCAGACGGGAAGCAGAGCGGTTCAGGCCATCTTCGCTTTCGGCAGTTCCCGCAGCTTGCTTGGCCTTTTTCTTTGCCTTGTGCTTGTCCTTGATGTCCTCGACCCGTTCTAAGATTTTTTCAGCCTTGCCCTCGGCATCCGTGGAGTAGTCCTGTTCCGCTTCCCGACTGGAAACATTCTCTACAGTGCCGTCCGCTTGATTTTCCACCACCAGCCCGTCACGGGTCATGGTCTGGGTGACTTTGGCTTTTGCCTGCAATTCTTTCAAAGTTCTTCACCTCCCATCGGACAGCGGCCCGTTTCAATGTCCGCAATGTATTTGAGAATCGGGAACACCTGCGGCGGCGAAACTGCATTGCCCAGCGTTTTCATCCGCTTGCTGCGGTTCGGCACATCCTCGGTCAGACGCGGGATGTCGGCGGGTTCTTCGGCCCAAAGGGAATGTCCGTCCATTTGCGCGGGAAACCCATCAGCCACTCTACCCAGTCCGGGTTGAGATACGGCTTTTCCAGCGTGGTGGGGGTCATGCGGTAGACCACATGGGAAAGCCGCGCCGTCCACGCCTTGCCATCCTTGTTCATCTTGCGGTAACTGCCATTCGCAGAGATTTGGATGTCCAGCCCCTTGCCCACATCCCCGGTGTCGCTGGCAAGGGGTGTGGGAAGCAGCGGAGCCGATGATGAATACCCGTTTCCGTTCGTGCCACGCGCCAACGGCAGCAGCAGGTAATACGAAAACCCGAACATCGTAACCTGCCTGCTCCAAGTCAATGAGCGTTTTGTCGAGCCCCATACGGAGGAAGCCAGCAACATTTTCTCCAAGCACCCAACGGGGCTGCAATTCCCGGATAACCCGCAGCATTTCGGGCCACAGATAGCGTTCATCGTGGAAGCCGCGCTGCCGCCCTGCGGTGGAGAACGGCTGGCACGGGAAGCCACCTGAAATGAGGGTGACGGTGCGAAGTCCTGTTTTTTCAAAGAAAGCCTCCTTTGTTACTGTGGTGATGTCCTGAAAACGGGGCACTTCCGGCCAGTGGCTTGCCAGCACAGCGGCGGGAAATGCTGCCCACTCGCATTGACAGACAGAGGTAAACCCCGCTGCTTCCGCGGCAAGGTCGATGCCGCCGATGCCGGAAAACAAGCTGAAATGCGTTAAGCTCATAGCTCCACCACCTCGTTGAGCCGGGTGGTCATAATTTTATAGAGCTGGGTGTTTTTCGGAATGGGATTGGAAAACGGCAGCACCACATTTTCAAAAATCAGCAGTCCTTCGCCCGGTTCCGAATTGTCGATGTACTTCTGCTGGTCTGCGGAGAGGTTCAGCCGTTCCGAAAGGATTTTGCGGTCGCCGGATGCCTGATTCAGCAGCGTGATGAAGTCGCTGTTTTCCAGAATGTTCTCAATCTCCGGGGAAGAAAGAAGGTCCTTCACATTTTGGGTGGCACCTGTGGGCACGCCGCCCCATTTGCGGAAGCGCTTCCAAATCTCGGCACTGTACGCGGCGGTCTGTTCCTCTTTCAGCAAAAGGTGGAACTCGTCTGCAAAATACCATGTGGCCCGGCCTTGGCTGCGGTTCTGGGTGACGCGGCCCCATATCTGGTCTTGGATAATGAGCATCCCCAATTTTTTTAACTGTTTTCCTAACTCTTTGATGTCAAAGGCCACAAGCCGGTTGTGGATGTCCACATTCGTTTTGTGGTTAAACACGTTCAGCGAGCCGGACACATACAGGTCCAATGCCTGCGCTACCCGGTCCGCTTCCGGCAAGTGTTGGTCGAGCAGGGCTTGGTGCAAATCGGAGAGGATGGGCATATTCTCCGGGCAGGGGCTCGCCAGATAGGGGCGGTAGATGGCTTTCACGGCACGGTCTATCACGGTGCGCTCAATCGCTTCCAGACCTGTTTTACCGCCCATGACCAGCTCACAGAACGACAGCACAAAATCCGATTTCAGGGCAAGCGGACTATCATCCTCGGAGTAGTTGAGGTTGATGTCCAGAGGATTCACATAGTCCTTGCTGGTGGGCGAAAGTTTGATGACCTGCCCATGCAGCCGCTTGACCAGCGGATAATACTCGGCTTCTGGGTCTGAAATAAAAATATCGTCAGCAGTCGTTAAAAACACACTGACGATTTCAGACTTGCAGCTCATGGATTTGCCGCTGCCGGGCGTACCCAGCTTTAGGCCGTTGGGACACCGGGCCTGCTTGCGGTCCAGCATGATCATGTTGTGGGATTTTGCGTTGATGCCGTAGTACATGGCCGCGCCGCTCTGGAAAAGCTCCTGCGTCACAAAGGGCACGAACACCGCCACGTTGGAGGTGGTAAGGCTGCGCTGAATCTTTATCTGGTTGATGCCCAGCGGCAGGCTGGACACAAGGCCCTGTTCCTGCTGGTAGTCCAGCCGGACAAGCGAGCAGTTATACTTCTGTGCCACACCTGCGGCTTGGAACACATCGTTGCCCAGCTTTTGCTTGGTGTCAGCCACATTCAGCACTAAAAAAGTCAGCATGAAAAGCCGCTCGTTCCGGGTCTGCAATTTATTCAGCAGCTTTTTGGCATCCTCGCCGTAGGTGGCAAGGTCGCTGGGCAGTATATCCATGTCGTACCCGGAACGGACAGCCTTTTTCTGCTCCTGAATCTTCATGGCGTCAAGGTCTGTGATCTTCCGCTTGATGGTTTTGATGGCCTCGGTCTGGTCGATGGCCTGCACATGGAGATTGACGAGAATGCCGCTTTCCGTTTTGAGAAAATCGGCCAGCATTTCATCCGAAAGTTCCGGCGCAAGGATTTGTAAAAAGCTCACAGCTCCATATTTGCCGCCCAGTCCAAAAGTCTTGGCCGTGCCGAAGCAGAGGGAGGACGGGGCCACA
>ENA-OPCX01000850-OPCX01000850.1-human-gut-metagenome-genome-assembly--contig:-NODE-850-length-14389-cov-3.085531_pt1 | contig 14389 bp, 7 predicted proteins | sample MGYA00241570_ERZ501491 | MGnify/ENA primary metagenome ERZ501491 (study PRJEB25962, sample SAMEA2042620) | human gut metagenome | biome: human gut; feature: human-associated habitat; material: faeces... | reverse complement strand
TCAAAGAAATATAAATTATGACGTTAGCAAGTATTGTTTGGGATGTAGATCCTGTTCTGGTACATTTAGGCTCCCTAGAAATTCGTTGGTATGGATTGATGTGGGGACTCGGATTCATTTTCGCTTATGAAATAGTATCGCGTTTATTTAAAAAAGAAGGATATCCTGACTATTGGGCAGATAAATTGTTTGTATATTGTATAGTAAGTAGTGTAATAGGAGCCCGATTAGGACATTGCTTATTTTATGAGTGGGATTATTATGGAGCACATCCGTTGGAGATTTTGAAAATCTGGAAAGGAGGACTTGCCAGTCATGGAGGAGTATTTGCCTTGATTTTGGCTTTGGTTTGGTACTCAAAGAAAATTACGAAAAAAAATGTGTGGTGGCTTTTCGATCGTATGATTCCGGCGGTAGCTGTGGTCTGCATGTGTATCCGTTTCGGAAATCTGATGAATTCGGAAATATTCGGTTTTCCGACTACATTACCTTGGGGATTTGAGTTTGTACGTTCTCGTGAATGGCAAGCTTTGTATAATCAGAATGGAGAAGCTCAAGCGTGTCATCCTACACAGATATATGAAATGCTCTATTGCTTGATAGCGTTAGTGACCTCATGGCTGATGTATTACAAATTTCACCTTCAAAAGCGAATAGGTTTGATAACTGGAGTTTCTCTCTTGATTTTCTTTGGTGCACGATTTGGACTGGAATTTATGAAAAATCCACAAGTTGCAGAAGAAGTGAATATGACTTTAAATATCGGACAACTGCTGAGTTTGCCTCTTATTTTGTTGGGTATATATCTGATAGTTACAAGTAAGAAACGTAAGGAGGCTTTCTAAAATAAAGAACAATAGAACGAAATTCCGTTCTTTGAGTAAGAATGTTTCATCCTCGATTAAAAATGTTACATGTATCATTTTTAATCGAGGATGAAACATTTATTATATTTCTTTTACTAATCTCTAAATATATTTGTGATGCCGTTTTAAACGGCAGTGTGAGATTTGTAATAAGTTAAACTTAATCTATTTGTAAATGGAAAGCATAAAAAGATCATTTCTTTTGACACTCCTTCTTATGGTGTGTTTGATGATGCAAGCACAAAGTTTGCAAGTGTCTGGAACAGTAGTTTCCAAGTCGGATGGAGAGCCTGTCATCGGGGCGACAATTCTTGAACAGGGTACAACTAATGGTACGATTACCGATTTTGACGGTAAGTTTTCGCTAGCTGTGAGCCAGGGAGCAGAGATCTCTATTTCCTATATCGGATTTAAAACTCAGGTAGTAAAGGCGCAAAGTATCTTGAATGTTGTATTGGTAGAAGATACAGAAGTCTTGGAAGAAGTTGTGGTAACAGGTTATATGACTGAAAAGAAAGCCAGTTTGACTGGATCTGTTGCTGTTGTAAAAATGAAAGATGTAGCAGATGTTCCTACAGGAAATGTGATGTCAGCTTTACAGGGACGTGTAGCTGGTATGAATATTACAACAGATGGTACTCCGGGTGGCATGAATACAGGAGCTTTGGTTCGAGGTACAACTACTATTAACAATAGTGCTCCGCTATATGTAATTGATGGAGTCCAGACTCGTGATAACATAGCTTCTATTTTGTCATCTAATGATGTTGAATCTATTCAAGTTTTGAAAGATGCAGCATCTGCCTCTATTTATGGTGCAAGGGCTTCCGGTGGTGTTATTTTGATCCAGACGAAAAAAGGTCAGGCAGGTAAGACAAGCATTGAGTATAACGGTAGTGTTTCCATAAATACAGTATTGAACAAACCTGCTTTAATGAATGCCGAGCAATATGGTAGAGCGGCATTCCAAGCTCAAGCTTATGATGAAAGAGTATATGGTACTTCTATTTCCTTGCCTTCGGCTTATGATTATACATGGCATCGAGGTGATAATGGAATGGCCGTGCTGGACGGGGTTAAAGTAGCGGAATTCCTTAATGCAGACCAAACTGTAAGAGGGAGTGATACAGATTGGATGGGAGAAGTTTTTCAGACCGCTGTTTCCCATAATCATCAGTTGACTATTTCCAATGGTTCTGAGAAATCCAAAAGTTTGTTTTCATTGGGTTATTTCAACAATGAAGGTACACAGATACATACATTCTTCAGACAATATTCGGTACGTGCCAATACAGAATATAGTTTGATAAAAAATCGTTTGAAAGTTGGCGAAAATCTAGCTGTGTCTTATTTGCAGTATAGAGACCAAAGTGAAACATGGTGGGCAATGATTAATCCTCCCGCTTCTCCTGTATATGATGAAAATGGAGGATGGGCTGGTGCTCCGGGTTTTGATGATTTTACCAATCCCGTTCGATTATTGAAAATGAATAAGGATAACATCAATAATTATGTGAAGATTATCGGCAATATTTTCCTTGATTTGAATATTTGGAAAGGTATTTCGGCAAGAACCCAGTTTGGCCTTGATTATGGCAATGCTTATAATCGTGCTGTTGATGGCGTTTGGTCGGAAACAGGAGGAAGAAACAGTGATGGAGAAAATTATGTGGGCAGTTATCAATCACATCCGTTGAGCTATGTATGGACTAACACTTTGTCATATACATTGAGTACCGGTAAACACAATTTGGATGTTGTATTGGGTACTGAAGCAACCAGATTCGTTCAAGAAGGGTTTTCTGCAAGAAGGGAAGGCATTTATCTGGAAGATAGAGATTTTGCACATATTGGTGTAACTACCGGAGAGAAATATAACTTAGGTAGTTCGGCAGATGAGTATACTTATTTCTCTTTGTTCGGCAAGGCCAATTATGTTTATAACGGAAAGTACTTGTTGTCCGCTACTGTTCGCCGTGACGGTTCTTCTTTATTCGGTGAAAATAACCGCTATGCTACTTTTCCCGCTTTCTCCGCCGGTTGGAGAATCAAGGATGAAGCTTTTATGGAAGATTTTGACTTCTTGTCCGACCTTAAGTTGCGTGCCAGCTGGGGAGCGAACGGAAGTGTGCAAGGCCTTCCGAGAGGGTATACTACCACTCCGTTTACGACAGATTATTTTGGAACATCTTATCCCATTCAGGGTAATGAGAGCGGTCCCTTGTATTCCGGTTATAAGAGAACTTGGCTTGGTAATCCTGACTTGAAGTGGGAAACTACTACGCAGACGGATTTGGCTGTTGACTTCGGATTTTTCGACCAACGTCTTACGGGCTCTTTAGGCTACTATTTCAAGAAAACAAAGGATGTTCTTGTGCAGACTCCTTATATCGCCGTAATGGGAGAGGGGGGAGAACCTTGGATCAATGGTGCAAGTATGAACAATCGAGGTCTTGAATTTGAAGTTAGCTTTAGAAGTGACCCAAGCGCCGAATTCCAATATACTATTTCTGCAAATGTAGGTACTTACAAGACAAAATTGACGGAACTTCCTGAAAACGTGATTAATAAATATCCGGGAGATGGCGTTCGTGATTTCGTGATCGGTAGGTCTCCCAATGTGTTTTATGGTCTTGTGGCTGATGGAATTTTCAAGACACAAGAAGAAGTGGATAACCATGCCGAACAACCCGGAAAAGCTGTTGGCCGAATTCGTTATAAGGATTTGGATGGTGATGGTCGCGTGGATGAATTGACCGACAGGACATATATCGGTACAGCCGATCCGGATTTCTTTGGAGGAATCACTTTCGATTTCAGGTATCGTAATTTTGATTTGAATATGTTCTTCCAAGGTGTATTCGGCAATCAGGTAAGTAATGATTGGAAACGTCAGAGTGATTTCTGGCATATATCAGGTTCCGTTCCTGTCGGAAAAAATCATCCGACCAGATTATTGGATGCCTGGTCGTTCGACAATCCAGATTCGGATATTCCGGCTATGACAAATGTGATGACCAATAATGAACAGAGAATGTCTACTTATTATATAGAAGACGGTTCTTACTTGAAGTTGAGAAATATAGAATTGGGTTATACTTTTCCTGCTAAAGTCACCAATAAGATGATGATGAAGAATCTGAGAGTATACGCTTCTGCAAGAAACGTCTTTACCTTGAAGAAATTCTGGGGAGGTGACCAATTTACAAGTTTTGATCCGGAAATGTCCGGCTATGGATATTTGACCCCGTTTACAATGACTTTCGGGCTTAATGTTACATTTTAATTAGAAAAACACAATGAAAAAGTTTATATCATCATTATTGATTTTAACCGCTACATTCGGCTTGACCGGATGTGAGGATTTCCTACAAGTAAATCCCAAACAAGTTTTGGATGAGAACTTGCTTGTTAAACCAAGTGATATGGAAGGCTTTGTAACAGCTGCTTATGCAAGAATGACAGATATTCCGTCTTGGGATTCACCATTCTCACCTTGGTGGTCGGGTTCTCTTCGTTCTGACGACTCTTATAAAGGCGGTGGCGGTGTCTGGGACGGCGGCGACGGATGGGGATATATGGAAACCTTTGTGAATTTGACTCCTAACGGCTGGCCTATTGATTTCCCTTGGTATGTTTCTTATCAGGTTATCCAGAGATGCAATACTGCAATCCAAAAAATGCAGCCTATTTCCGAAGACGATTTTCCAGTGAAGAATAGTCGAATGGGTGAAATGCTGTTTCTTCGCGGATTTACTCATTTCAGACTGAAGGAGTTTTTCAAATATATGCCTTACATGGATGAAACCATAACGGGTACTTCTGCCGATTTTGAAGCTGTACCGAATAGGGACAAGAACTATCCGAATGACCAGTATTTGTGGGAGAGAATCCTCAAGGATTTCAAGGATGCAGAGTCATACCTTCCGGAAGTACAGATAGATAAAGGAAGAATCACTAAGAATGCGGCAACGGCAATGGTTGCAAGGACATTGATGTTTATGGCTTATGAGCAAGATGAGAGACATCAGGTGATTAATGTAAACAAAGAACGGCTGAATGAAGCTTTGATTTATCTGAACAAGTTGACGGAACAAGAAGGTAAAGCTTTGGACTTATGTAGCAATTTTGGTGAGAATTTCATGATTGAGTCTGATAACAATACGAAAGAATCCATTTGGGAGATTCAGTATTCTATCAATGATAATAGTTCTACTGGGGGTAAAATCAATAGAAGTGAAGGACTGAATCATCCGTGGAATTGGGGAGGTTTTCAGTGTTGTGGTTTCCATCATGCAAGCTATACAATGGGTAATGCTTTCAAGACTGGTGAAAATGGATTACCGTTGTTTGATACCTATAATGATGATTGCTATGGTGATTACATAAAGAAAGCCGATGGTTCGGATGATATTACACTTGTAGATGCCGGTAATAAGGCTTTCTTCGACCGCTACACTTTCGACCCTCGTTTCAGTCATACGATATGTGCACCCGGACAGCCTTGGAAGTATGACCCTTATTTGATTTTTGAGGCCCGTGGTATTCGTAATGGTGTTGAGTATGGTTATTTGAAATCTGTGAAGGAATTACCGCATCCTAATTGTGACTGTTTGCTGTACGATGGTTGGCAGTTTAACTCTATGAACAAGAGATTAATCAGATATGATGAAGTGATACTATGGAAAGCAGAAGTCCTAATTCAATTGGACAGACAAGATGAAGCTTTGCCTTTGATTAATAAAATTCGTCAGCGTGCCGCCAATAGTCTTGAGAATCTGAAAACTGCGGATGGAAGCTATATTCTGAACTACAAATGTGAGTTGTATAAACCTGGTGTGAATTGTACATGGACCAAAGAATTTGCATGGAAGGCCATGGAATGGGAAAACCGTCTTGAACTAGCTTGTGAAGGACGCCGTTTCTTCGACTTGCAGCGTTGGGGAACTCTGGAGAAAACGATGAATGCTTATTTTGCAGTGGAAAGAAATAGATTTGACTGGATGAATATAGCACGCTTTACTGCTGGTAGAGATGAATTCTTCCCCATATCACAGGCTCAGATGAAGTGGGCAAAAGGTAATTATACACAAAATCCGGGATATTAATATTAAACTTTTAGAATTATGATTATGAAAAATATAGTAAGAATATGCATGGTAATATTTACTTGTTTATTGTTTACTGGTTGTTACGACAGAGATGTTGTAGGCAGTAAAGGAACACATTATATTTTGCCTAAAGTGGAAAACCTTGATTATTCAGTACAAGGGAATACAGTGAAGTTGACATGGCAAATTCCAGATAATATACCTGATGAGTTTTTGAGGCCTCTTGAAGTAAGTATTCAGAAAGTGGAGAATGACATCTATAGAGATGTGATAACCATTGGTAATGAAGGGACATTTGCCGAAGGCATTGCAATCGATGCGAATAAAAGGTACAGATTCGTTGTAAAATTGGTAGGAAACTTGACAGACGAAGTTGTAGAAACCGGAATATCCAGCAGAATATACTCCGAAGGTCAGGTAATTGACATTCAATAATTAAAGTTTGCTGTATCATAGATGCAGTCCGGTATTTCTATGCTTCCCGTGTACTGCATCTATAGATACAGTAAACTGACTTAAAACAGACGTTATGAAAAATATTCTATTTATGGTTCTTTCTTTCTCTATATTCTTGTTGTTTTCTTGTTCGGATAAAGAGGAAAATGAGCCTTTTATACCAGTTGATGAGATTATCTCTGCGAAAACTTTTCTGATTCCAAATAAAGACACGAAGGTTGTTTCAACGATTCTGAATTTTAAGAATATAGATGCCATAGATTATCTGATGGTTCGAAAAAGTGGAGGAAATAGTTATTCAGTCAAAATAGATAGAAATGAGTTAACTGCAGATTATGTATTTAATTATGTGGTTCAGAAGACGGATCCCCAGAATTTTAGATTGATATTGGTAGCAGTTTATAAAGATGGAAACAAATCGAATGACCTTTCTTTGAATGTGGATAACCGTTGGGGATTCTTTATCCGAAGCGTCAGTCGTACTGCTCGTGTAACTGGTAGTTCTATGGACGGAGAAAACTTCCCAAACCCTAATAATACTGCGACAAAATGGAATGTAGGAGGAACAGATCTTGGCATTATTTGGGAGATGCAGCCCGGAAAATATGGAATTTTCTTTGGTGATACTTTTGGGTATGACTTTAAGCCTAATCTGGCTAATCCTGGACCTAACGGAGGGAGTTGGCGTAGTAATGTGCTGGCTTTCTCGGAGGATAATGATTTAGAAGATGGATTGTCATTCAGCAATATGGCTACTGATGATAAAGGGTATGCCCGCGAGATAGTATATGGGGGAAAAGATTCGTCAGGTAATGGTGATTGGACTTCTATCCCAACAGCTGCTATTCGTGCTAATGGAATAGATTATGTGCATTATTTTAATATGAGAAATTGGACGGGATGGATTACAAATTATTCGGGAATATATAAGTCGGCTGATAATGGTTTGACATGGGCTAAATGTAAAGATATAACCTTCTCATCTTATAGTTTTTTTGGTCAGGTAGGGTACTTTAAGAAAGATGGATATGTTTATATGATAGGTACTCAAACGGGGAGGGATAGCAATGCTAAATTAGCACGATTTCATGAAACAGATATTGAGAATAAGACAGCTTATGAATATTGGAATGCTTTTACTAATCAATGGATAAAAGGCAATGAAAATGAGGCAACAGTATTAATAGAAGATAAGGTTGGTGAACTTTCTTTTATATATAACGAGACACATAAGAAATGGATAATTGCTTATTTCAATGCAGATAGATATAATATAACTATGCGTACGGCAGAAGACATAACTGGCCCATGGAGTGAACCCTATGAGCTTGCTAATGGTAGAGAGTATGCCCAATTGTATGGTTCTTACATTCATCCGTTGTCGGTAACTGGTGATAATTTATATTTTACGATGTCAATGTGGATGCCTTATAATGTTTTTTTAATGAAGGCTGAATTGGCTGATATGGGAGAGTTTTAATTATATTGATAAATATAATATCATGAACACACGCACATTAATTATAACTTTTGTTTGGATGATAATGTCCAACATAGGCATCTTTGCTCAAGAGCATTGGGATGCACAAGAGAGAATTGAGTTGAATAAGGGTGTTTTTCCGAAGAATTTTAGTAAAGCTATTGATATTATACAGTATGATTTATTAGGAATTGAGAGAGGAAAAAGCCATGTGAAAGTGATAGATAACAACACTTTGTACATAAACCTTTCTTTTTCGCTTAAAAACTCTGTTCAACAAGGTGATTGGCGTATAGCGGTAAAGCCGGATTTTTTACCTTCATTCCATTGGGCGCCACATCTTACTCCTACTGATAGAAATGTCATCGATCAACATGTATTCCGTTCTCCTGCCCTTATCGTAGCAGACGATCATCAAACTCTTATTCTTATCCCCGATTTGGATATTATGCAGAAGGGGACTCCTGTACGATGGTATATGGATATGGACGCATCCTCTAATACACTTATTCTCGGAATGTGTAATAACCATGTATCCGAACACGTTCTGTTTGAGCGTGATCAAGAAACTACTTACCCAAAAGGAGATATTGAAATAGGCTTTTATTTGATGTATTCTGATAGCAAGGAAGTATTGCGGAATCCTTTTAAGAAGCCGTTAGAATTTATGTGGAGTCGATGGGGGCATGCTGCATATGAGAAAGGTAATCCGGTGAAGGAAAACCTAGAAACGTATGTGAAACATACTTATAATTGGGCTTTTAATTCATGGTCAGAAAATGTGTGGCAGCAATTTGAGTTAGATGGGAAAAAAGTGGGTGCTCCCGTATTCATTGTGAATGTTACTCAAAGTCCTAATTATCCGGGAGAGATTAATGAACGTGAATTTCGTTCTATCTGGAATCAGGCATGGTTCAGTTCATTGCGTTCTGCAAGTGGATTATATCGATATGCAAGAAGAACCGGTAATAGGGAGCTTCTTGCAAAAGCAAATTTGACAAAAGAACTGGCTCTGTCATTTCCGCAGAGGAATGGTTTTTTCTATGGACTTATCGGTACGGAAATGCATGAAGTAGAGATTGATGGTAAAAAGTATAATCGGAGCAAGGGGTGGAATACCTATTATTGGGGAAATTCCAACAGAAATCCTTATACCTGGAATCCGAAAGAATCTCCGTATCATATTCTTGATATGAGTTGGACAGCATTGTTGATGCTTCGGTGGTATGATGAATTAGAAAAAGATGCCCGTCTTTTGGCTTATGCAGAAGATTATGCGATGGCTTTACTTGGAATACAGTATGAAAATGGTTTTTTCCCTGGCTGGCTTGACTTAAAGACAATGCAGCCGATGAACCATTTGAATGCTTCTCCTGAAACATCTTTATCAGTTACTTTTTTACTTAAACTGTATGAGCTTACACATAAGGAAGAGTATAAACGGACAGCATTTAGAGCTATGAATGCAGTTATCCATGAAATTATCCCGGTTGGGAAGTGGGAAGACTTTGAAACCTATTGGTCTTGTTCTCGTTACGGTTCGGATAACTTGGTAGGTAAAAAAGTTTTGCGGAACAATATGCATAAACAGAATAATTTTTCAATGTTCTGGACAGCTGAAGCCTTACTGGAGTGCTATCGTCTTACCTCAAATAAAGAATATCTTGATTATGGACAGCGTACACTTGATGAATTGCTGATGACCCAAGCATCGTGGCAGCCGCCATACATGTATGTAAATGTATTGGGTGGTTTTGGTGTGTTGAATGCCGATGGTGAATGGAATGATTCACGCGAAAGTCTTTTTTCCGAACTCATCATTCAATATGGAAAACTTCTTGATAAGCCAGAGTATATAGAACGGGGATATGCTGCACTTAAGGCATCTTTTGTAATGATGTATTGTACTGAAAATCCTCAAACCAAACAGCAATGGGAAAAAGTTCATCCGTTCTTTGCTTCAGAGGATTATGGATTCATGATGGAAAATTACGGGCATGGCGGCCGTACAAATCCGGCAGGTGAAGGTATGGGTGAGTTTACAATCTATGATTGGGGAAATGGAGCAGCGGCTGAAGCGTACAACCGCCTCCTTGATAAATTTGGAAAAATAGAATAATGATTCGTTAACATTAATAATTCAACTATGGTAAGATCAACTTTAACTTTATTGGCCCTATTTAATGTGGCTATACTGTTTCCGGGTAAAGCAATGTCCCAGAACAGTGAAGGGCGGGAGTTTAACGGTAAGTATCAAAAGGAATATCTGGATAAGATTGCATTTCCTATAGGGGGAATCGGCGCCGGAATGTTCTGTTTGGAGGGAACCGGTGCCATTTCGCATGTGTCTCTCAGGCACCATCCTGATGTGATGAATGAGCCGTATACCTTTGCTGCGATTTATGTAAAGGGGGTTGAGAACGGAGCAAAGGTATTGGAAGGGCAGGTTCCGACTTGGAAGTTATTTGGTCCTGCACAGAGTGGTTTAGGTAGGGGAGACAAGACGTACGGTCTTCCACGCTTTGAAGAGGCGGTATTCCAGGCACGTTTCCCTTTTGCAACTGTAGATTTGAAAGACAAGGATATGCCTTTGGCTGCAAAGATTACGGGTTGGAGTCCTTTCATTCCGACGGATGCGGACAATTCCAGTTTGCCGGTTGGAGTACTGGAATATCAATTTACAAATACTTCCGGTAAGGCTATCGAGACGGTATTTTCTTATAATACCAAAAATTTCATAGATGGTCAGGGTACTATCCGAGGGGTAAAGAACGGGTTTGTTTTAGAATCCGATCAGAACAACAGTGGGCTAGCTATTTATGTGGACAATGCTGCTGCTGTTGTAGACCATTGTTGGTTCCGTGGTGCCTGGTTCGATCCGCAGACTGTGGTTTGGGATAATATTCGCTATGGGCGGATTGCTGATAAGCAGCCGGTTAAGGGTGTTGCTCCGGGAGCATCTGTTTATGTTCCGCTGACGTTGCAGCCGGGAGAGACAAAAACAGTCAAGGTAAACTTCTGCTGGTATCTGCCCGATTCAAACCTTTCTATCGGTGGTGCCAGAAAGGTAGGACAGGCATTTACGGGGATGCCCTGCAAGGGAACGGCTTCCGGTCAGCAACCTGTGAGCGGCTTTGTCGGCAAGCAGTTGCTGAACTCGTTCGATAAGGGTGGAGATGGACTGACGGGTATTATTCAGTCTCCTGAGTTCAATATTGGGAAAAGATATCTGAAGTTTCTGGTAGGTGGAGGCAGTCAGGCTGACCGTACTTCTGTAAATCTTGTAGTAGACGGAAAGATTGTAGAGACGGCGGTCGGAAATCAGACGGAGACTCTGAGTGAAACCGTATGGGATTTGAAACCTTATCAAGGAAAGAAGGCTTTTGTGAAAGTCATTGATTTGGATGTTTACCCGTGGGGACATATTCTGGCCGACCAGTTTGTGTTGACAGACAATAGGAATGAAGATATTTACAACTTGTCTTCTACATCCACCTTACTTGCCGATTTTGAAAGTAACAGTTGGGGAGACTGGCAGGTTGTGGATTCTTCTGAAGAAGAAAAACAATTCCTGGCAGATGAAGGAGATGTCGAAGCTACCTACAGACCTTGGTACTCGGAGCGCTTCAAGAGTTTGAATGAGGTTATCGGCTATTGGGATGCAAACCAGGCGATGCTGGAAAAGAACAGCCGGCTGTTCAGTGATGCATTCTATAGTTCCTCTTTGCCGGCAGAAGTACTGGAGGCTGTTGCTACTAATTTAACTATGTTGAAATCTCCTACGGTATTACGTCAATGGGATGGAAGATTTTGGGCTTGGGAAGGATGTCAGGATTCTTTTGGCTCTTGTCACGGAAGTTGTACGCATGTGTGGAACTATGCACAGGCTTTGCCCCATTTGTTCCCGTCTTTGGAAAGAACCTTGCGTGAAACGGAATTCAGGGTAAGCCAGAATACGGAAGGACACCAGAATTTTAGAGTCAACTTGCCTATTTCGGCACCGCCTCACAACTTCCATGCTGCTGCCGACGGACAGTTGGGCGGGATTATGAAAGTTTACCGTGAATGGCGTATCAGTGGGGATACACAGTGGATGAAAGACCTTTTCCCGGCAGTGAAAAAGAGTCTTGACTATTGCATCCGTACATGGGACCCCTTGCATAAGGGCTATCTTGAAGAGCCGCACCACAATACTTATGACATCGAGTTCTGGGGACCGGACGGCATGTGTACAAGTTTCTATTTGGGAGCTTTGACTGCGTTTATAGAGATGGGCAAGGAGCTGAAGCAACCCGTTAAGGAATATACGGCCCTGCTGTCAAAAGGCAAGAAATACATGGAAACTGCACTCTTCGATGGAGAATATTTCATACAGAAAATTCAGTGGGAAGGGCTTCAGGCTCCCAATCCGGTTGATGTAATGTCTTTCGGGGGAAGTTATTCCGAAGAGGCCCTGAAATTGCTGAAGGAAGAAGGGCCAAAATACCAATACGGTACCGGTTGTCTGTCCGATGGAATTTTAGGGATGTGGATGGCTTCCGTATGCGGACTGGATGAAGTGCTGGACAATGAAAAGGTCAGGAGCCATCTGGTGGCCGTACACAAATACAATCTGAAACATGACTTGATAGACCATTTCAATCCTCAAAGACCGGTGTATGCTTGTGGTAAGGATGGTGGATTATTGCTTTGCACATGGCCGAAGGGTGGTATGCTGTCACTGCCTTTTGTATACAGCAATGAAGTCTGGACCGGTATCGAATATCAGGTTGCCAGTCATTTGATGATGAAAGGTGAGGTGGAAAAGGGCTTGGATATTGTCCGTGAATGCCGTGAGAGATATGATGGAAGAGTAAGAAACCCATTCAATGAGATAGAGTGCGGCCACTGGTATGCACGTGCCATGGCAAGCTATGGAATGTTGCAGGGGCTTACAGGAGTACGGTATGATGCTGTTGACAAAACCATGTACATCAATTCTAAGATTGGTGATTTCAAAAGTTTCATCAGTACTGATACCGGTTTCGGAACCATTGAATGGAAAGCAGGAAAGCCTGTGTTGAATGTGGTTTATGGCAACATTGATGTGAAACGCTATAATGTTTCGGGCAAGATTGTGGATTGAGGTCAATTAGGATAGGATGTACAATCAAAGACAGATTAAGATGACAGAGAAGAAGAAACTTTTTGTTTTGTGTGTTGCACTATTTTGCTTTATGGCTGTTTCTGCACAGCAGAGAATGTCTGTATCGTCTCCTGACGGAAAACTTAGATTTTCTCTGAAAGTGACGTCGGAGAGTGTTTCATATGACATCGACTATAGGAAGCAGCCTCTTATAACAAATTCTTTGCTTGGTTTCAGCTTTGATAGCGGAGAGTTCGGAAGGAATCTTAAAGCAGGAAAGGTGCAGCGTAAAAAGATTGATGAGACATACAAGCTCATTGTCGGCAAGACAAGTAGTGTACGTAGCCGTTGCAATGAAATGACCGTTCCCATGCAGGAACCGTCAGATTCCGGCCGTCTGATAAACCTGGTTGTAAGGGCATTCGATGACGGGATAGCATTCAGATATGAATTTCCGGAACAGAAAGCATGGGATTCATACGTGATGTATGATGAAAGGACACAGTTCAACTTGCAAGGAAACCCGATGGCGTTGCTCATGTACCTGCCCGGGTATGTGAATACACACGAAGGGGTATACAGTCATGTAAGATATGACAAGGTGGCAAGGAAAAGGCTGATAGAGATGCCCGCCACATTCGAGTTCGACAACGGGGTGGCAGTGGTCATAACCGAAGCGGCCATACGGGACTATGCGGGAATGTACCTGATGAAGGAGAAGGGTGGACTGGTGGGAAAGCTCTCGCCAAAACTCGGGCAGGAGAAGATAAAGGTCGAGACAGACAGTTTCCCGCACCGCACACCGTGGCGCGTAATCTCCGTTGCAGACCGGGTGGGAGGATTGCTGGAGACGAATATACTAACAAGCCTGAACGAGCCCTGCAGGATTGAAGACACTTCATGGATTAAGCCTTGCAGGACCACGTTCACATGGTGGAACGGGAATGTCGTGCCGGACAGCACGTTCTCTCCGGGAAACAACTTCGATACAAACAAGTACTACATCGATTTTGCAGCACGCAATGGCTTGGATGCACATGGAATCTACGGATATGCGGAGACTCCTTGGTACTATGATGACAACTTCAATTTCGGATGGGCGGGACCCAATGCGGACGTTACAAAACCGATACCGTGCCTGAACATGCCGAGAATTGTGGAATATGCAAGGAGCAAGGGGGTTGGCATACATCTGTGGGTACACTGGAGACCGTTGTACGACAAACTCGAAGAAGCCTTTGCGCTCTATGAGGGATGGGGAGTAAAAGGACTCATGGTGGACTTCATGGACCGTAATGACCAAGAGATGATACGCATCCAAGAAGAGATACTGGAATGTGCGGCAAGACAC
>ENA-OPCX01000844-OPCX01000844.1-human-gut-metagenome-genome-assembly--contig:-NODE-844-length-14478-cov-2.123137_pt1 | contig 14478 bp, 10 predicted proteins | sample MGYA00241570_ERZ501491 | MGnify/ENA primary metagenome ERZ501491 (study PRJEB25962, sample SAMEA2042620) | human gut metagenome | biome: human gut; feature: human-associated habitat; material: faeces... | reverse complement strand
CCCTACAAGAGATGCTTCCCGCCACATCGATCGTAACCCAATACGAGTTGGAAGGGATGTTCACCGAAGCGGATTTCACTTTTAAGAATACTCCGGAGTTCCGGGCATTAGGGGTCGCTATGGAGGATCATTCAGGTGTTGTGGTCGATAATTTCTCTCTTCGGGGAAACTCGGGTATGATATTGGAGCGATTGGATGTCTCCCGTTGCCAAGCATTGAATAAGATCCGTCCGTATGACTTGATTGTCTTGCAGTATGGGTTGAATGTCGTGAGCGATAGCGTGATGAATTATGGATGGTATAGTAGCCGGATGGTAAAGGTCATTAACCATATACAACTTTGTTTTCCGGAAGCTGATATATTGATGTTGGGGGTGTCGGACAGAAGCCGTCAAGACGATGGGGAATTCGAGACGATGCCGGCCGTGTTAGCCTTGCTGCATGCGCAAAGGCAAGCCGCTAAAAAGGCAGGGGTTCCTTTCTGGAATGTATTCGGTGCTATGGGAGGAGAGAACAGTATGGTCCGTTTCGTAGAATTAAACTGGGCTAGTAAGGATTATACGCATTTAAGCTTTAGGGGTGGACGGGAGATTGCCGATGCCTTGCTGAAAGCGTTATTATCAGAAAAAGATTTTTATGATGAAGCGGAGAAAGTGGTTAATTAGTCTGGTTGTTTTAGGAGTGATCATGGGCTTCTCTGTTCCGAAACCTAAAGCCGGAATAAACGGGGATGTATCTCTTGATAGTTTGGCGGTTCGGGATACTGTAGCGTTGCCTCCTTTATCTTATTCTATGAAAGTGGGAAAAGATACGTTGATCTTACCGGATTCTAGTAAGGCGTGGAATAATTTTTTCAATGAACTGGATTCGTTGCATGCAGGGAAAGATACGGCTATCACGATCGTCCAGTTGGGGGATTCGCATATCCAAGCCGGACATTTAAGCGGTCGTGTCATGCGCCTTTTCCAACAGGCGTTCGGGGATGCCGGACGAGGCTGGATCGCTCCTTTTAAGTTGAGCAAGACCAACGAGCCGGATGATTACTTTATCAAATCCGTCGCTAAGGATTGGATTGCCGGACGTTGTATTCAGCATGTCCGGAAAACCCCGATAGGGATCGGTGGGATCGGGATTAAGTCTGTTTCCCCTTCGATTAATTTTGATGTCGTGATAACTCCGAATAATGGTGCCGGATACGAGTTTAATGAGGCGATCTTATATAGAGGGGAGAAGTCGATGCCCATGCTTCCTGCCGGGGCTTTGAAAGACTCGGTCCAAACATTCCGTGCGGATACCGTATGTGTTCCCGGTGTATTAGCCGACACATTCCGGATCTCCTGCTTGACCGATACTCTACAATTGCAGAGTACGAGACGGAAAGAGAGCACGAATACATTGCGACCGGCCTCATCCTTTACGAATTTATATTATGGCCTGACACTGAAGAATGGAGGCAGGGGTATCTTATACCATTCCATCGGAGTGAATGGGGCGATGTATGTGAATTATACGGACGAGGCTTATATACGTCAGTTGGCTTTATTAAAACCGTCCTTATTAATCATCTCTATGGGAACCAACGAGACATTCGGCAGACGTTTTAATACCGATGAGTTTTCCGGTCAGATAGAGGCTTTCTTGGCGATCGTCAAGAAGGAGCTGCCGAATACGGCGATCTTACTGACGACTCCTCCGGAATGTTACAAAAGGGTGCGAGTCAATAAGCAGCGAACGTATGTACGTAATGATAATACCGAGCGGGCTGCCCGTGCTATCCGGAATGTAGCGAAGAAAGAAGAGGTCGCTTGCTGGGATTTATTCACTACGACAGGAGGGAAAAACTCGTGCCGCAAATGGCATAGTTCTCGTTTGATGGGACGGGATCGGATTCACTTTACGAAAGAAGGGTATCAAGAACAAGGAACGCTTCTGTTTAGGGCGTTCATGGAATCATATAATAACCGATAAGAATCTTATATGGAATATAATATACTTAGAGATTGGCTTAGTAATCATCAATTCACGTGGGAGAAACTGGGAGATATCCTGACGTATCATCATAATGCCCCGATCTTGTTTAGTAGCGGGTTGTTCTTCTTCTTATTTATCGGTTTCCTGATGATTTATATGTCGCTAAGGAAACATACGTTGGCTCGCATTATTTACGTGACACTGTTTTCCCTTTATTTCTATTATAAAAGTAGTGGACTTTGGTTCGGGCTGCTGGTATTTACGGCTACTTCCGATTTCTTGATAGCGCAATGTATCTCGCATACGACATCGGTATTAAAACGTAAATTATTCGTTACGCTTAGTCTTTGCATAAACCTAGGTATGCTGGGGTATTTCAAGTATTTCAATTTCCTAGGCGAACTGTTTACTATGGCCGCCGGGGGAGAATGGCTTAAGATGAACATCTTCCTTCCGGTAGGAATCTCTTTCTTTACCTTCCAGAGTATAAGCTATGTGATAGATGTTTATCGGGGACGAATCCAACCTCTCGGCCGTTGGATCGATTATGTTTTCTATGTATCGTTCTTTCCTCAACTGGTTGCCGGGCCAATCGTTCGTGCCCGGGATTTTATCCCTCAAATGTATAAGAATCCTACGGTGACGCGATCTGAGTTTGGTGAGGGATTGTTCCTTATCTTATGTGGTCTTTTCAAGAAAACGGTGATCTCGGATTATATCAGTATGAATTTCGTGGATCGTATTTTTGACGCTCCGTTGCTTTATACGGGTGTGGAGAATTTATTGGGTGTCTATGGGTATGCGCTACAGATTTATTGTGACTTCTCGGGTTATTCGGATATGGCGATCGGTATCGCTCTGTTGTTGGGATTCCGCTTTAATATAAACTTCGACTCTCCCTATCAATCGGCTACGATTACCGAGTTTTGGCGTCGTTGGCATATCTCCCTTTCCTCTTGGTTAAAAGATTATCTGTATATATCCTTAGGGGGGAACCGGAAGGGGAAGATTCGTACCTATATGAATCTGATGATAACGATGTTGCTAGGCGGGTTATGGCATGGGGCTTCCATTAGTTTCATCTTATGGGGAGCCTTACATGGTATAGCTTTGGCTGCGCATAAGTTCATCATGGGGCATTTCAGTAGCTTTAAGGCCTTAGGATGCGAGATGAAGCCTTGGCGACGGGTATTAGGTGTCCTGATTACTTTCCATGTGGTTTGTTTCGGATGGATCTTGTTCCGAGCTACCTCGATGAAAGCCGTGGGAGAGATGCTGAGCCAGATCTTCACGAATTTTCATCCGGAGGTGTTCATGCAATTCGTCTCAGGATATAAAGGGGTGTTTGCGTTGATGGTGATCGGTTATGTGCTGCATTTTATGCCTAAACGCTCTGAGGATGTCTTGAGGGAAATCGTGACTCGTTCCCCTTTATTGATACAGGCCGCTATATTGGCGATAGCGATTTTCATTGTTGTTCAGTTTAAGAGTGCGGGAGTGCAGCCGTTTATTTATTTCCAATTCTAAGGGGACAAATACATATATCGGCATAGCCTCACGCCAGTATAGGCACAACCCTACACCACTAGTGCCGTAAGGCTACGCCGATACTGATTTCATAGGCAAAGTATCTTAGGTTCATTACTGAAGTATCTTAGGTTCACTGGCGAAGTATCTTAGGATCGTCGGCCGATGCACCTAAGATATTTTTTTGACATCTTAGAGTGTTCCTATCATTTCCGGAAGAACATGTACATGAGTTTCTAGAAACACTCTGAGGGTTGTGAGCCGGCGGGAAGTTTGATGATGATATTCTTCAAATCCGCCCCGGATACATTTTGGAATACGCTTAGCCCAAACTCCGGTATTACTGCAAGTACATGGTCGAATATATCCGCTTGAATTCCTTCATATTCGACCCATACCTTATTGGATGAGAAGCAATAAAGTTCGATGGGAATACCTGTATCAGTCGGTTGTAGATGCCTTACCATGCAGACTAATTCCTTACTTACTTCCGGGAGGCTTCTTAGGTAACGTACGAGATAAGCACGGAAGACCCCCAGATTTGTTTGTCTACGTCCGTTCACCCAAATGGAACTATCGATATGATGTTCTTCATTATATTCATCTAATTCCTGTTCTTTTCCATCGATGTAATCCGTGATAAGAGAGATCTTACGAAATTTCTCTAGCATTTCCGGGGTACAAAAATGTACGCTGTTCATATCGATATTGATAGAGCGCTTGATACGGCGGCCCGGGGATTCGCTCATACCTCTCCAGTTTTGAAAAGCGTCGCTTACTAAGGCGTAAGGAGGGATGGTCGTAATGGTATTGTCAAAGTTTCTTACTTTCACGGCGTTCAATGTCACCTCGATAACCGTGCCGTCCGCACCATATTTACTCATCGTGATCCAGTCTCCGGCCCGGAGCATATCATTGGCGGATAATTGGATGCCGGCAACGAAACCTAAGATCGTATCCTTAAAGACCAACATCAAGATAGCGGCAGGCGCACCCAATCCGGCCAGTAAAGAAACCGGGGATTTATTGATAAGAATACTGATAATCAATATCACCCCAATAAAGAAAACCGTAACCTGCAAGATCTGTATGAAGCCTTTTAACGGCTTGTTCTTAAAGGAATCTTTTTTATTATAGATCTCGTGGATCAGATTTAAGGAAGCGTTTATAAACCTTAAAGAAACCGCTATGATATAAATCTGACAAAGTTTTTGGAGCAATATTAAAATCTTCGGTGTCTCTTCGGCTGAGAAGGCGAATGGTAACAATATATAAATCAATATGGCCGGGATCATATGCATCATCTTATTGATGATCTTACGATCCACGATTAAATCATCCAGTTGATTTTTCGTCTTCCTCGCTAATCGTTTGAACATACCTAGGAAAATATACCGGCAACTATAATCGATCCCAACGGTGACGGCTATAATAAGTAATAAGATCACTATATTGTCTAGGTAACTGGAATTTTCGCTTATCAACCCCATTTGAACTAATAAATTATATACCCATTCTTGTATCTTGCTCATAAATACGATTTTAAACTTTAAGTAGACAATCCGGAGACGAAGATAGGAAAAATAATCCGAACACGTACTTTAGTCTGAATATTGATATACTTTCAATTCAAATTTAGGAATCATAGCGAAGAAATGGTCGAATATATCCGACTGGATCCGTTCATATTCTTTCCATATTTTATTCCGGGAGAAGAAATAAATCTGGACGGGAACACCATATTCCGTGGATTGAAGTTGGCTGATAATTAAATCCAAATCTTGATTTACGACAGGAAGACTTGTCAGATAACGCTCTACATATACACGGAATACTTGGGAGTTTGTAGGTACTACATCCTTATCCGGTTGGTAATCCGCTAATAAAGGAATTTCCTTGCGGAATGTATCTAGCATCTCCGGTGTACAGAACTTGATCGTATTCAAATCGAGATAAATGGACTTCATAACCCTACGTCCTCCAGACTCAACCATTCCGCGCCAGTTTTGGAAAGAACTATTTACTAGATTATAAGGCGGGATTGTTGAGATCGTATTATCGAAGTTCTGAACTTTCACGGTGTTTAGGGTTATTTCTTGAACAATACCGTTCGCGTTGGCAGAAGGCATCGTGATCCAGTCGCCGGGGCGCAACATATCATTCGCCGAAAGCTGTATACCCGCCACGAAACCTAATATGCTATCTTTAAATACCAACATAAGAATAGCTGCCGACGCACCTAATCCGGCGAAAAGGGTAGCCGGGGATTTATTGACGAGAATCGCTATAATGACAATGCCGCCAACGAAGAAAACAAGCACTTGTAATACTTGTATAAAACCTTTCATCGGCCTGTTTTTCATTTTCTCCTGTTGGTTAAACAAATCCAGCATCATTAAGAGAAGACCGTTGAGCGCTAACAGCAGGGAAAATATGATATAGACCGCACAAATCTTCTGGGAAATGAATAATAATTCCTTTCCTCGGATAAAAGCCATCGGGAGCAAAGCATATACTAAAATGCCGGGAATCGTATGTACGAGATAATGTACGACCTTACGTTTAATTAATAACGTATCCCATTTATAATGCGTATGCTTAACGATACTACGTACCCCTCCGACAAAAATAGCTTGGCATAAATAATCTAATCCGATAGCGACCGCCACTAGTAAGATGGCGATGATCGCCTCGTCAAATGTGTTCGCTATTTTCTCGTCTACACCCCATCCGGTGAGGACTTTGTTCATCCAACTACCTAAATTTATCATAATAATCGTTTTTTGATATAACACTACTCTTAAAAATAGGTTCAATCCTACGTTAAATTTGCCCTTTTGTTAAGATTGCTTGTAAATGTAAGCGTATTAATCCAATTGAAAAATGTATCTTTGTGAAATAATATAAACTTAAATGGATTCCATGAGATCTCTGTTGTCAACCTCAGATTTTCTACAGGTACGAGAGCATAAATTAAGTAATGATTTGACGGTATGGTTGAATGAGGACCATAGCCAACCTAAGATATTCGGAGCCGTAGTTGTAAAAGCCGGAGCTAAAGATTCCCCTAACACAGGTATCGCGCATTATTTCGAGCATATGATGTTTAAAGGAACGGATAAGATCGGGACAATCGATTATGAGTCCGAGAAAGTCTTGCTGGACATTATCGCCGAGAAATATGACGCTTTGGCGGATACCGAGGATCCTAATATGCGTGCCCATTTGCAGCAAATCATTAACGACCTGAGCGTACGTGCCGCTGAGTATGTAATACCGAACGAGTTCGACCGGTTGATCTCTCGTTTCGGTGGTACGAAGTTGAATGCCGGGACTTCTTACGACTATACATTATATTTCAATACATTCTCTCCGCAATATATCTCCCAATGGGCCGAGATCAATAGTGAGCGTTTGGTAAATCCCGTATTTCGTCTTTTCCAGAGTGAGCTGGAGACGGTCTATGAGGAAAAGAACATGTATGGGGACACGATGGCTAGCGTCGCCATCGAGAAATTGACAGAGCGTTATTTCTATCCGCATCCGTATGCGTATCCGATTATCGGAAGTGCGGAGAACTTGAAGAATCCCCGTCTTTCGGAGATGCGCCGGTTCTTCGAGAAATACTATGTCGCTTCCAATATGGGATTGATCTTAAGCGGGGATTTCGATACGGAGGAGGTCTTACCCATCTTGGAATCTACTTTTTCCCGGATACGAAAAGGGAAGCCGCCCCACCGGGATATCGTTGCGCTTCCGCCATTTGAGGGGCGGGAGAAAGTGAGCGTACGTATTCCTATGCCTTTCGTGAAAATTATGGCATTGGGATTCCGGGGAGTTCCCGCGAATCATCCGGATCAAGTTGCGCTCAATATCGCCGTATCTTTATTGAATAACTCCAATGGTACGGGATTTTTGGATAAGCTGACGGTAGATCATAAGGTGATGGGTGCGATGGCGGTTAACCAAAGTATGAATGAGGCTGGAGTATTAGGCTTGTTGGTATTTCCAAAGTTCTTTTTCCAGACCTATGCGGCAGCCGAGAAATTAGTATGGAAACAAATCAACCGTATTAAGGAGGGAGATTTTAGCGATGAGATGTTCCAAAGCTTGAAATTGGAACAGAAACGTGAATATGCCTCCAAATTGGAAGACATAAACTCAAGGGCCGAGGTGATGATGCGTATTTTCTCTCAAGGGAAAAGCTGGCAGGATTATTTGGATGAGGTCACTCGTATCGATGCCTTGTCGAGAGAAGACGTGATTGAGGTCGCCAAGAAATATTTTACGGAGAATTATATGTACGTCACGAAGAAGACCGGACGCTATCCGAAAACGATCTTGCCCAAGCCGGATTATTCACCGATTATACCGAAGAACTCCGATGCTTCCTCCGCTTATGTGGAACGTCTGGAAAAGATACCCGTACAAGAATTGAAACCGCATTTTCTCGATTTTGAGAAAGACGCCGAGGTCGTATCCTTGCGTCCGCTTGTCACGTTGTATAAGACTCATAATTCCGTAAATGATATATTCTCGCTGACACTATCTTATGGAGTGGGGCAGTTGGAGCTTCGTGATCTTGATAAATTGTCCGCTTATCTACCTTTCGTAGCGACGGAATCGATGTCTTTTGAGGTCTTTCGGGGTAAATTGCAGGAACTTGGTAGTACATTGACTTTTGATTCCACGGATTCTGAGTTTCTGGTGGTGGTGAATGGTTTCGATGGGCATTTTACCCAAACAATGGCTTTGGTCGGCGATTTCTTGCGGCACGCCAAGCCAGATGACAAGAAGTTACGGCAGATTGTGGACGAGGCGAAGTTAACGGAGAAATCGTTGTTCAATTCCAGCGAGAACGTAGCCGATATGCTGTTAGAGAAAGTCAAATTTGGGGAGCAATCCCGTTATTTGACTAAATTATCGTTCGCTGAAATCAAGAAACTAAAAGGAAAGATGTTGCTGGACACCTTCAGTAAGGTACGTTCGGTCGCTTGTAACCTGCATTATTGTGGTACATTGTCTATGGAGGAGGCCGCCCGGCAGATCAAGCAGCATTTACCCTTGGAGGAGGTAAGTATTCCATCGAACTCTCCCTATATCCGTGATCTTATGACGTATGATAAGCCGACTGTCTTTTTCATGGACATGGAGGATGTCACGCAAAGCATAATCTATGCCTATATGTATATCGATCCGTTGAAGGCTAAGGAAGATCGTCCTGTTTCCCGGTTGTTTAGCGCTTATTTCGGAGGGGATATGTCATCCTTGATGTTTCAGGAGATCCGTGAGTTTCGTTCGTTCGCTTATCAAGTAAATGCCCGTTTGAAACATCCTCCTTTGAATCGATCGGAGAAGCCCGCTAGTTTCGTGATGAAATTGGCTACACAGACGGATAAGATGATCGATGCGATGGAAGTGTTGGAGAATCTGGTGCATGATATGCCGGAACGTCCGGAACGGGTGGAGTCGGTGAAGCAGACGATTCGTAATTGGGTGAATAATGAATATCCTACTAGTCGCTCTCTTTCCTTGAAGATCGCCGGTTTCCGGCGTGAAGGGTACGAGAGCGATCCGAACAAGGATTATCTGGAGGTCATCGATCGGATGACTATGGAGGATATCCTTCGTTTTTATAAGGAGAATATACAAGATCATTTAATGATATATGCGATAGTCGGTAATTCAAAGAGTATGGATATGGAGAAACTCTCCAAATTCGGACAGATCGTTAAGGTAACAAGGAAAGACATTTATAAATAATGTATAGTAAGGAGGAACTGAAGAATCTCAAATTGGAGTTTTGGGAAAGCTTCGCCGCTTTTTGTGAGGTGCAACCCTATTTGCGGGGGCGTAAGAAAATTTGGACATTATATGATACGAAGGTAAAGGGCGTTGAGTTGAAATTCGACGCGAACCGCCAAGGGGCTTACGTTATTCTTGAGGTAAACCACCGTAGCGAGGACTTACGTTTGGAGATGTTTGAGCGCCTGACTTGGTATAAAGAGACCTTGGAACAGGATTTTCCCGAAGGTTTGATCTGGGATATTTGTTTTGTCCGTGAGAATGGCCGACAAGTGGCCCGTATCTATGTGGCAAAGGAAGGATTGGATTTGCATCGGCGAGCGCATTGGGGAGATTTTTTCACGTTTATGGCTAGCCAGATGTATTTGTTGGAACGAAATTTTATGGGTATAGCAGAATACTTAAGAGAATAATTACGAGATATGAATCTAAAGGTATTTATCGGAGCTTGCGTACTGTCCGGTCTGGTTGCTTGTAGCTCTGTTAAACAAGATGAGGCCGGTTTGTCCCGGCCCGGTGTGAGCCTTGAGCTGGCGCGATTCCGGAAGGAGCATTTCTCCGATGTCCGTTATAATCTTTTCTTCTCGATCCCGGAATCTCGTGACGAGGCGATCCGGGGAAAGGTGGAGCTATCGTTACGATTAGACGAGAAGCAGCCGCTTATTATTGATTTCCGCGGAGAACAGGAGCAAGTGACATCCGTAACCTTGAACGGAGGCGATATTCCCTACGAGGTGAAAGATGAGCATATCGTGATAGCCTCAGATTGGGTAGCGGTGGGAGAGAACCGGGTAGCGATCGCTTTTACTCCGGCGGATCAATCCTTGAACCGGCGGGATGAGTTCCTGTATACGTTATTGGTTCCGGACCGGGCACGTACGGTATTCCCTTGTTTTGACCAGCCGGATATGAAGTCGCTTTTTACCTTGACCTTGGAAGTTCCTTCCACTTGGCAGGCCGTGGCGAATGGCGCTATCACGCAAACGGATAGTACGGGCGTCTCCGGTCGGAATCGTATTTCTTTCAAGGAGACGGAACCGCTTAGTACCTACCTGTTCTCATTCGTGGCCGGTGAACTGACTCGGGAGGTTTATTCCCGGAACGGACGGGATATCTCTATTTATCATCGGGAGACAGATCCGAAGAAAATCGCTCAATGCCCAGCCATTGCCGATGAGGTGTTCGACGCGTTGGAATGGCAGGAAGACTTTACTGGTATTCCTTATCCTTTCGCTAAATATGACGTGATTATCTTACCCGGTTTCCAATATGGAGGTATGGAACATACGGGTGCTACTTTATATACGGATCGCCGGATGTTTCTGGATGAGCATCCTACCTTAAATGAGCGATTGAGCCGGAGTGCCTTGATCGCGCATGAAACCTCTCATATGTGGTTTGGCGATTATGTAACGATGAAATGGTTTGATGATGTATGGACTAAAGAGGTTTTCGCTAATTATTTCGCTTCCCGTATCGTAGAACCTTTATATCCGGACGTGAATCACCGGTTGAATTTTATTCGGGATTATATTCCCGCATCTTATTCGGAAGACCGTACGTCTGGCGCGAATCCGATCAAGCAAGATTTGGATAATTTGCGGAACGCCGGTTTGGTATATGGAAATATCATCTATGATAAATCTCCTGTGATTATGGAGATGTTGGTACGTGTTCTGGGAGAAGACGCTTTCCAGCAGGGAATCCGTGAGTACTTGACTACTTATGCGTATGGGAACGCTACGTGGGAGGGCTTGATCCGTATCTTGAATAAATATACGGAAGAGGATCTGGCCGCTTGGAGTGAGGTGTGGGTGAATCAGAAGGGTATGCCGGAGATTACGGCTTCGGTTAAGGACGGCGAGTTGGTCGTAGAGCAGCGTGATCCGTTGGGCCGGGGTTTAAAATGGCCGCAAGAATTAACCTATCGGGTGATCTGTGGAACGGATTCGGAAGAAATCCCGGTTTCTCTCGAAGGAAACTCTGATTCCTTCCGAATGAAATTAAGTTTTCTTCCGAATGGAAATTGTGTCATTCTTCCGAATATAAATGGGCGTGGTTATGGCTTCTTTAAAATAACAGAGGGGGAGTCTTCCGGTCTATGGTCTGTGCTTCGCTCATCGGAAGATGAGGTGTTGAAGGGATCTTTGCTGATTACCCTTTATGAGAATCTTCGTTGGAAAACGATTTCTCCGCAAGGGTTCCGTGAAGAGATGTTAGCGTATTTACCGAATGAGTCTAATTCTTTATTGTTCTCGATGGCTTTAAGCTATTTAGGAGATTGCCAGCGGATATTCCCGTCGGATTCTCGTCCGTTGGAACAGGTCTTGTGGAAGATCGTGACAACGAATCCCGTATCCCAACATCGCTTGCAGGCGTTTCGTTTGTATCGTTCGATAGCGGATTCAGAGGAGGCGGTACAACGTTTGTATACGTTATGGCAGGAACGGAAAGCTCCGAAAGATTGTGCGTTGAGCGAGAGTGATTATATTGGCTTATCCTATATGCTGGCGATGCATTTGCCGGAAAAAGCGGATAAGATTATCGCTACGCAATTATCCCGCATACAGAATCCGGACCGGAAGAAGGAGTATCAATTTATCTCCCCATCTGTATCGCCCCGCAAGGCGGAACGTGACAGTGTCTTCGCTTCCTTGTTGATCGCCGGGAATCGTAGGGTGGAGCCATGGGCCTCTTCCGCTCTCGCTAATTTGAACCATCGCCTACGAGAACAAGAGTCGGTCGCTTATATCCGTCCGGCCTTGGAAGCGATGCCGGAAGTACAGCGGACTGGCGATATCTTTTTCCCCACCGCTCCTTGCTTTCCGCCCATACATCGAAGGAAGCTCGGGAAGAAGTTGATGCGTTTTTTACCGCGCATCCGGACTTCCCCTTGATGCTTTCCAATAAGATTAAGCAGCAAGCGAGTCATTTGTATTAAAGTAAATCATTATCTTTGTCCTTGAGAACGAATTAATAAGAAAGGAGTATTTGTATGACGGCAATGGAACTAAAATGCCTAAAGATGGATTTGGTCGAGAATTGTTAAGCATCGATGATAAAGACACGCTCAACCGTGTGAAGAACTATTTGAAAAAGCTGAACAATAAAATTAGGACAAAAGCCGAAGAGGAAGAAACGGAATATATTAGCAAGGAAGAAATCTTGGCAGGGATTGATGCCGGGCTGAAAGAGATGCAAGAGCGTAAGCGTAGTGGGAAGAGAGCGAAACACTTAGAAGAACTTATCAATGAATTATAGCATAGTATTTGACAAGTCGTTTGAAAAAGAGGTAAAACGCTTGAGCAAACGTTATCCTTCATTGAAATCGGATTTGATAGAGTTTCAGGAAGAGATCTATGCGAATCCCCAGATCGGGACCGATCTCGGCAACGGCCTTCGTAAAATCCGTATGCGTATCTCTTCCAAAGGACGAGGCAAAAGCGGTGGGGCAAGGGTTATCTCTTTTACGGTAGTGGTAGCCATCGATGAGACAGAGATCAACTTGCTCTACATCTACGACAAAGCAGAACGTGAATCTATAAGCTTGAAAGAGATAGAAGAGTTGCTCCGTAAGAACGGATTGAAGTAATATAGATATTGTGATAATATTTTGTCAGAAATATTTGTTCTTTCAATTATTATTGTAACTTTGCGACGTAAATAACAAAAGAAATGAAAATAATGACTACATTATATCACCATCATCATTACAGCGGGCAATAGTTCGGTGGGCTGAATGGTATGTATGTACTCATGATAAAAAGATAAAGGCTTGCCGTTTTGCGGTAAGCCTTTTTTTGTTGATATTTATAATATAAAAATAAGATATAGTTATGTTGAGAATTGCGGTACAATCGAAAGGCCGTCTGTACGACGAGACCATGATGTTGCTTGAAGAAGCGGGTATTAAACTAAACAGGGGCAAACGCATCCTGTTATTATCGGCAAAAGGTTTTCCGGTAGAGGTATTGTTCCTTCGTGATGATGATATTCCTCAGTCTGTAGCTAACGGTGTGGCGGATATTGGTATTGTCGGAGAGAACGAGTACGTGGAGAAAGGGCAAGAGGCGAAATTGATCAAGCGTCTGGGCTTTAGTAAGTGCCGTCTATCCTTAGCGATCCCTAAAGATGAGGAATATAAGGGGGCTGAGTGGTTTGAGGGAAAAACGATCGCTACTTCCTATCCCGTGATCCTACGGTCTTTCTTAGAGGAGAGAGGCGTGAAGGCGGATATTCATGTAATCAGCGGCTCCGTGGAAATCGCCCCGGGCATTGGTTTGGCGGACGCTATCTTTGATATCGTAAGCTCCGGTAGTACTTTGGTAAGCAATCAATTGAGAGAAGTGGAGGTAGTCCTTCCTTGTGAGGCTTTATTGATCGCTAACAATAATCTATCCAAAGAGAAACTGGAGATCTTGGATGAGCTTCTATTCCGCTTCGAGGCGATTCAAGTCGCCGAGGGCAAGAAGTACGTGTTGCTGAACGCTCCGAAAGAAAAGCTGGATGAGATTATCGAGGTGCTTCCCGGTATGAAGAGCCCGACCATAACGCCTTTGGCAAACGATGAATGGGTCTCTGTTCAATCCGTGATCGCCGAGAAGCATTTCTGGGAAATTATTGGTAAACTAAAATCATTGGGGGCTGAAGGTATCTTAGTGCTTCCGATCGAGAAAATGATTGTATAATATGGAGATTATAAAATATCCCGGACGTGAGGAATGGAGCTCACTAATCAAACGTCCCACATTAGATGTAACCATCTTGTTCGATACGGTCCGTACGGTATTGGACGAGGTACGCGAGCAGGGTGACACTGCCGTAAAAGCGTATGAGGAAAAGTTTGATAAAGTGCTCCTTTCTTCCCTTCAAGTCTCGGAAGAGGAGATGCGGGAAGCGGATGCCTTGGTCGCTGAGGACTTGAAACAGGCGATCCGTACGGCAAAGGCGAATATCGAGAAGTTCCATGCCTCGCAGCGTTTCGAGGGAAAGAAAGTGGAGACTACCCCGGGAGTCACTTGTTGGCAGAAAGCGGTAGCGATCGAGAAAGTCGGTTTATATATTCCGGGCGGAACGGCGCCTTTGTTTTCCACGGTATTGATGTTGGCAGTGCCCGCACGTATCGCCGGATGCAAGGAGATCGTATTATGTACGCCACCGAACCGGGAAGGGAAA
>ENA-OPCX01000837-OPCX01000837.1-human-gut-metagenome-genome-assembly--contig:-NODE-837-length-14526-cov-3.723862_pt1 | contig 14526 bp, 8 predicted proteins | sample MGYA00241570_ERZ501491 | MGnify/ENA primary metagenome ERZ501491 (study PRJEB25962, sample SAMEA2042620) | human gut metagenome | biome: human gut; feature: human-associated habitat; material: faeces... | reverse complement strand
TCGAACGAAGCGCCGCGCAGCCTGCCATTTATCTGTTTTTCATGGTACTGGGACAGTTGGGTACATCGCTCACCGCATGGCTCACTTACGAATACGAATGGCAATACGTTTATTACTTCATGATGGGACTGTTGCTGCTTTGCATCCTTATTTCGTTTGTCACGATGCCTTATCATAAATATGCCACCCGCCGTTTTCCCATTAACTTCAAGCAGTTCGGCAATGCTTCCATTTTCTGCATCACACTGATGTGCATCACTTATGTGCTGACCTATGGCAAGGTTCTCGACTGGTATGACGACCCTACCATCCGTTGGGCAACGGTAGGAGCTGTGGTCGCGGGCGTTCTGTTCGTCTATATAGAAGCAACCCGGCGCAATCCCTATTATCAGTTCGATGTACTCAAGCTGCGTACCATCCGCTTCGGATTCCTGTTCTACTTTCTGCTAATGGTGCTGAACTCCAGCTCTCTGTTTGTCAACGTATTTACAGGCATAGGAATGAAATTGGACAACTACCAAAACGCTACGCTGGGCAATTGGTCTATGTTAGGCTACTTTATCGGCGGTATCGCAACAATCTGGCTCAGCGTAAAAGGAGTGCACTTCAAATACCTCTTTGCCGCCGGGTTCCTGTTTTTGGGATTATCCGCCATGTTTATGTATTTCGAGGTACAGGACGCAGGATTATACGAACGGATGAAATATCCCGTCATTATCCGCTCCACGGGTATGATGCTCCTATACTCGCTGATACCGACTTTTGCCACCCAGCGTATGCCCTACAAGTTCCTGTCCTCGTGGATTTGCACGATGCTTACCGTACGCATGGTGCTCGCTCCCTGCATCGGAACCGCCTTATATAGTAATGTGTTGCAGGAACGGCAGCAATACTACATCACCCGTTATGCGCAGAATGTGGATATGATGCATCCCGAAGCGTCCGCCTCGTTTACGCAAACCGTGCAAGGAATGCAATATCAAGGAAAAAGCAAACAGGAAGCCGTCCACATGGCAGCCATGTCCGCTAAAGGACGCATTCAGGTGCAGGCCACCTTATCGGCGGTCAAGGAAATGGCGGGTTGGACGCTGTACGCCTGCCTTTTTTGCATGATATTTGTCGTGATACTGCCCTATCCTAAACGGAAATTATTAACTTAGCGCTGTTTTCAAACGAAACCTGTAATCTCTATCATCATGGATACCCGGCAAGAACGTTTATCGCACCTTGACAATGCGCTATCGAGCAAACAACAAATTTGCAGTTCGGAAGGCGTGCTCCGCTCTTTTCCGTCTGCTTTGCAAAGCCCGTTTATGATAGACGGGGTGGGACTGGTGATTTGCCGCCGGGGAAGTTTTACCTTCATCCTCAATCAGAAATCGTTTTCCGCCAAAGACGGCGATACGCTCTTTCTTCCGAAAGACTCCCTGTTTCAAGTACTGTACGCATCCGACGACGTGGAAGTAGTCATCTTCATTTATCAGACCGATCCCATACGGGATATTATGGGAAATTCGATAGTATCCATGAACCTGTATTCACATTTGGCCACCGAACCGTGCTATGTATGGAACACCGGAGAGGAAGAAGAGGTCTTGAAATACCTGTCGCTACTGGACAATACGCTGAAAATAGAAGAGAACACGTTCAACCGATACGAGCAGAAACTGCTCCTGCTGGCATTGACATACAGGCTTTGTTCGGTCTACACCCGTAAACTCATTGCGGAGAAAGCATCCGTAAGCCACAAGCATGACATCTTTATCCGCCTGGTTCAGTTGATAGAACAATACTATACGAAAGAGCGGGGAGTAGACTTCTATGCGGACAAGCTGTGCCTGTCGCCCAAATATCTTTCGGCTCTGTCCAAGTCTATCTGCGGGTATACGGTACAGGAGTTGGTGTTCAAATCCATCATCCGCAAAAGCATTTCATTGCTCAAGAATACACAGAAGAACGTACAGGAAATCTCCGATTTCTTCAACTTCCCGAACGCATCCTATTTCGGCACTTTCTTCAAAAAACAGACAGGGATGTCGCCCCAACAGTACCGCAGAAAATAGGCAAACGGCAAACCGCCACTACGCTTTCAGCCGAATGACGAAACGGCTGCCTTTTCCCAACTCGCTCCGGACAGTCAGCGTGCCTCCATGAGCCTCTACAAAATCTTTGGATATGGAAAGCCCCAAGCCGCTTCCCTGCACTTTCGTACCGGGTACGCGGAAGTAGCGGTCGAAGATACTTTGGTGATAACGCGGGTCGATACCTTTGCCGAAGTCCTGCACATAGAGCTCCACAAAATTATCTTCCTGCTTTGCACCGATAACGACGCGGCCGTTTTCTTTGGAATAACGAATGGCATTGCTCAATAAGTTAGTGAGCACCCATGCTATCTTCTCGCTATCCACAAACAGCTTAGGCATCTTCTCTTCCGGATATTCCACCTCAATCTGGATATTGAACTTATCAGCCTGTACCTGATTCGCCTTGATGGCATACTCTATCAGTTCGATAGGTTTCGTTATTTTCGGTATCATCTGCAACTTGCCGGCTTCCACTTGCGTCATGTTAAGAAGCTCGCCCGTAATACCCAGCAGGCGGTCGGCATTCTCCCTGATGCTCCTTGAAAGCTGTTCCTGTTCCTCGTTCAAGGCGCCCACGCGATTGTCTTCCAAAAGCTGCAGACTCATAAGGATGGCGGAGATAGGGGTTTTCAGCTCATGCGAAATCGTAGAGATAAAGGTTGTTTTCGCCGTATCCAGTTCTTTAAATTCGGTGATATTCTTCAACAGAATAACATCACCCAGATTATGGGATTCATCCGTATCGGCATCCGTATTCATAATGGTAATATAGGATGCCTGAAAATAGCTTTCCTTATTATCCGCATAAATCTTCAAAGGCTCTTTCTTCTCGCCCGGATTGATTAATTCCCTCACCAGCCGCCGGAGCAGGTCGTTTTTCAGCGACAGTTCCTCGGCAGAACGGCGTATGACATCTTCACGTTTCAGATTCAGTACGGTCAACGCTTCTTTATTGATGAAAAGGATTTCGTGCCCGCGGTTTAAGCCGATAATAGGCTCATGTATGCTGTTTACAATGGCTTCCAGGAACTTTTTGGCAGATAAAATATCATTCAGCGTACTGGTACGATATTCCGTGAGGCGTTCCGCCATGCTGTTAAAGCTATCGGCCACTTCGCGAAATTCTTCGTGCTCGCTCATATCAAGACGCTTTTCATAGTTATGGTTGGCTATTTCGAGGATGCCTTGCGTCAGTTCCCTGATAGGTTTATTTATGGAACGGGGCAACCATACCAGCAGTACGATACTGGCAAGAATGCAAATGCCGCCCGTTACGGAAATCCACAGCAAGGCGCGCTGCAAGCCGGGCATGGCGGCAGGGCTATCCGGCTCCGTAGCCGTCAGTATCTGGAGATTCACAACCGAGAGGGCTACCAGCAGGATTATCATACCTGCGAGAATGCCTACACTGAGTATCAATTTAGTACGAATGTTCATAACGCTCAAGGAATTAAATTTTATGCAAGTATAATCAAATCTATGTTTGCTTGCGCCAGTTCGCTCACAAATTTTCTATATCTCAGCACCATAAACAAAGATTGCGGCAAAGCGAACGAGGGACTGCCCATACAAACGGTCGTTATCTGTTTCTCTCTGCAAGCCGTAACGATACTGCCCGGCACGTCTTTGGACTGCACCTGCATAACCTCTCCGCCCAATTCGGTCACCAGTTTGAAATGATTCAGCAGATGCCGCTGATTCGCAAGCGCGATGCGGTCGGCGCTCTCCCGGGGAGTCTGTACATAGAGAGCCACGAATGATGTATTATAACGGGTTGCCAGCCGCGCCGCCTTACGGATAATACGGCGCGGCGTCTTTTCATGGCTGCTGATACACGCCATGAACTTCTCATGCCGCACACCGACACTGGAAACCACCACTTCATTCTCCACTTTCTTCTCCACCCTTAACGCCACTTCTTTCAGAGCCAGCTCACGCAGTTGCAGAATATTTTCCGTCTTGAAGAAGTTGTTCAACGCAAGGGCTACTTTATCCGGCTTGTATATCTTGCCGGCTTTCAAGCGGGTTATCAGTTCTTCCGCCGTCAGGTCGATATTCACCACTTCATCCGCTTCTTCCAGCACACTGTCGGGAATGCGCTCCTTTACCTCGATACCGGAAATACCTTGCACTTCTTCATTAATACTCTCGATATGCTGTATGTTGACGGCGGATATGACATTGATACCCTCATCCAGCAAATCCATTACATCCTGCCAACGCTTCTCATTCCGGCTGCCTTCTACATTGGTATGCGCCAGCTCGTCCACAATAACGATTTCCGGATGGATACGGATGATGGCATCAAGGTCCATTTCCTCGAGTTCCTTGCCCTTATAGAATATCTTACGCCGGGGAATTACGGGCAGTCCGGCCAACACCGCCTCCGTACCGGCGCGTCCATGCGTTTCCACATAGCCGATATTCACGTCTACCCCATTATCCAGCAAGTCGTGAGCTTCCTGAAGCATACGATAAGTTTTGCCTACACCGGCAATCATGCCGATGTAGACCTTAAACTTACCGCGACGTGATTTCTTAATCAGGTCGAGGAAATGTTGTACGCTCTCTTCCCTGCTCATGGCTTCAGAGTTATACCGAACACCAGGTGCGCATCTTCCATACGGGGATTCCAAATAGCCTGCGCAAATACCGGTATAGCGAACCTATCCGTTACCTTGATGTCTTTCGTGGCTTTCAGCGCCAGATTGGTTACGGCGAAGCCGCTGTTTGGAACTCCGTAAACACCCGAGCCGGCTTCGTAAGGCAGAAAACCGCAAGTGGCATTCAAATCGATGGACTTGATGCTGAACGGATAGTTCAACTCTACATAAGAAGAATAATTCTGCTCTCCCTTCTCATTCTTATCCGCGCCGGCAAACATCGTGTACCAGGCTATTGACAGCGGGAACTTCTCCAACGGCAGCGTATAGGCAAGCCCCGCTTCAAAATGATGGGCCGTCTCATGGCTTTTGAAATTAAAGTACTTATTGCTTCCCTGACCTGCCCACCAAAGACTGGCAACGGACAAGGTCAAACCGGAATCGCCGAACGTATAAGCTGCCGTCAAATCTATTTCTTTTGCAGCCTCACCGTCCGAGGAGCTTGTTCCGTCAAAATCGGTAGAGCCCCATGCCGTCAACGAAAAGCCGCCTATCCCAAATCCTAAAGTCGGCTGGAAGCTAACCCCGGTTTGATAAAAGCCACGCCACACATAGGAACTGACTAAATCACCCTGTATCTTAAACTCCTGCGCCTGTACCTTGTCCACTCCCATAACACTTGCCGCCAAAGCAGCGATAAAACCTATTACTGTTACTCTTATCCTATTCATATCTTTCATTATTTTCTTATTTTCCATTTGTTTCTTCCAATGCGATATTCAACTTCAACACATTCACTTTCGCCGTACCGAACAACCCCAGCAACGGTTTTTCAACAGCCTTGTCAACGATGCTCCGGACAGTAGCCTCATCCAGTCCTCTCGCCTTAGCCACACGCTTTACCTGTACATAAGCGCTGGCAGGCGTAATGTCAGGGTCAAGCCCCGAAGCGCTGGCCGTTACCATTTCGGCAGGAACTTCTTTACGCTGCAAATAAGGATGATGCAGCAAGAATGTATCTATGCGCGCTTCCACCTCCGCAAGGTATTCTTCGTTTGTAGGACCTTTGTTACTACCCGCCGAACTGCTCGCGTCGTAACCGTCACCGGCACAGGAAGGCCGTCCCCAGAAAAAAGTGTCTTCCGTAAACATCTGCCCCACATTGGCGGCGCCCACTACCTTGCCGTTCAGTGTCAAGACCTCGGCATTACCTTTATTCGGTCCTGCAAATTGCGCGAATATCCATAAGACAAGGATATAGAACACGGAAAAGAATACGCAGAAAGCAATGGTTATTTTAACTGATTTCCAAAGAGTTTTCATTTTCTTTCTATTTTAAATTAAAAAAACAAACTGACAAACATATCTATTAACTTGATACCTATGAACGGCGCTATGACACCGCCCAAACCATAAATCAGCAAGTTGCGGCGAAGTAGCGCGCTTGCGCCGATCGGTTTGTACCGGACGCCCTTCAATGCCAACGGTATCAGTATGGGGATGATGACGGCATTAAAGATGATAGCCGAAAGAATGGCCGTCTCAGGGCTATGCAACCCCATGATATTCAACGGAGCCAACTGAGGAATGGCCGCCATGAACAGCGCGGGAATAATGGCAAAGTATTTGGCTACATCATTCGCGATGGAGAACGTGGTGAGCGTGCCGCGTGTCATCAGCAACTGCTTGCCTATCTCTACAATTTCAATCAGCTTGGTCGGGTCGTTGTCAAGGTCTACCATATTACCGGCTTCCTTTGCAGCCTGCGTACCGCTATTCATGGCGACACCCACATTTGCCTGCGCCAGCGCGGGGGCGTCATTGGTTCCGTCTCCCATCATGGCAACCAGTTTGCCGGCCTGCTGCTCTTTCCTGATATATTCCATTTTATCTTCCGGCTTTGCTTCGGCGATGAAATCATCCACACCGGCTTTTTCGGCAATGTATTTGGCGGTCAACGGGTTGTCACCGGTTACCATCACCGTCTTCACCCCCATTTTGCGAAGACGCTCAAAACGCTCCTGAATACCCGGCTTGATGATGTCCTGCAATTCAATGACTCCCAGCACCGCTTTATTGACACATACCACCAACGGAGTACCGCCGTTGCCCGAAATGGCGGCAATCGCTCCTTCCACTTCCTTCGGGAACTTATTCCCCGCGCTTTCCACAATCCGACGAATCGCGTCGAACGCGCCTTTACGTATTTGAGTACCGTCTTGCAGGTCGACACCGGAACATTTGGTTTCGGCTGTAAACTTAATCATGTGAGCGCCCGCTGTGTTGAGGTCGCGCATACGATGTCCGTTCTCACGTCCCAGCTCGATGATGGATTTCCCTTCCGGGGTTTCATCGGAGAGCGAGGACAGCAGGCAGGCCTCCACAAACACCTTTTCATCAATGCCCGGAGCCGGATGGAACTTGGTAGCCTTACGATTACCGATAGTGATTGTACCGGTCTTGTCCAGCAGCAACGTATCAATGTCACCGGCAGTCTCAACGGCTTTACCCGACTTTGTAATCACATTGGCACGCAGGGCGCGATCCATACCGGCAATACCGATGGCCGAAAGCAGACCGCCGATGGTTGTCGGTATCAGGCAGACAAATAATGAGAGTATGGCCGCAATGGAGATATACGTACCCGGATGGTCGATAGCGGTATAGTCCGCCATCGGAATCAATGTAATACATACGATTACGAACACTAACGTAAAACCGGCCAATAAGATAGTCAGCGCTATCTCGTTCGGTGTTTTCTTACGGGTGGCACCCTCTACCAGCGCAATCATCTTGTCGAGGAAACTCTCGCCCTGTTGCTGCGTAACCAACACCTTTATCTTATCCGACAGAACCTTCGTGCCGCCGGTGACGGAGCTTTTATCACCGCCCGCCTCACGGATTACCGGAGCGGACTCACCGGTAATAGCGCTCTCGTCAATAGAAGCCAACCCTTCCACAATCTCTCCATCGGCAGGAATCGTATCGCCGGCTTCGCAAATAAAGAAATCTCCCTTTTTGAGACGCGCGCTGCTGACGGTACGCAACTTACCTTCCACCAAGACCTTGGCGGGAGTTTCCTCACGCGTCTTACGCAGGCTGTCCGCCTGTGCCTTGCCACGGGCTTCGGCAATGGCCTCGGCAAAGTTGGCAAACAATAAAGTTACAAATAATATCACAAACACCAGGAAGTTATAGCCGAACGTCCCATATTCCGATGTTCCCAAAGAGAGGATGCAGACCACCAGCATCACCAGTGTCACCAGCTCCACGGTGAACATTATCGGATTCTTTATCATCACCCGCGGATTCAACTTCACGAATGACTGTTTCAAACTTTCCATTACTTGCTCCTTCTGAAACAAAGAAGCTGATTTTTTATCTTTCATAAACATATCTAATTATTCTTATCTCGTTACAAACTGAAGTGTTCGGCAATGGTACTCAACGCATGTGCCGGGAAGAAAGACAGCGCTGCCACGATAAAGATTACGGCAAAAGTCATTACGGCAAAGGTAAACGTATCGGTTTTCAGCGTACCGGCGCTTTCGGGCACAAACCTCTTCTGCGCCAGCAGACCTGCAATGGCGACCTGTCCCACAATAGGAAGAAAACGGCTCAGAATAAGTACCCATCCGCAGGCATAGTTCCAAAAATAAGTGTTGTCGCCCAAACCTTCGAAACCGGAACCGTTGTTGGCAGCGCACGAGGTAAACTCATAGAACTGCTCGCTCAGTCCGTGGAAACCGGGATTATTCAGCCAACCGCCCTCACTCTCCACAAACCCCGGATGATGCGCAAAGAGATAACAGGACAAAGCCGTACCCACCAATATCACAAACGGATGAAGCAGCGCTACGATTGTCGCTATTTTCATCTCCCGGGCTTCCACCTTCTTTCCTAAGAATTCCGGTGTACGTCCCACCATCAGTCCGCTGATAAAGACCGCGATAATAATAAACGTATAATAGTTCATCCACCCTACTCCGACACCGCCGAACCAAGTGTTTATCTGCATGTTCAGCATCTCCATCATACCGGACAACGGCATCGTGGAGTCGTGCATACCATTGACGGAACCATTGGAAGTAACCGTGGTCGTAATGCTCCACAATGCAGTGGCGCCCGCTCCCAAACGGATTTCCTTGCCTTCCATCGCTCCATTGTCCTGTGCGATGCCCATATCATCGATGCGCGGATTACCGTTCATCTCCTGATAGACATTGATACCGACACCCGCCAGATAAGCACAGAGCATTACGCCGTAAATACTATAAGCCAGTTTCATGCGTTTTGTATAGAAGCCCAACGCAAAAACCATAGCCATAGGTATAATCAGGATAGACCAGCACTCGGCGATATTGGACAAGTAGGTAGGATTTTCCAACGGATGGGACGAATTTACGCCGAAGTAACCGCCGCCGTTCGTACCCAACTGCTTGATAGGAACGATGGCCGCCACAGGACCTTGTGAAACGGTTTGTTCTTGTCCTTCGAGCGTAGTCACTTCCATCTTACCGTCAAAGCCCATCGGAGTGCCTTGCGTAATAAGGATAAAGCCGACTATCAGGGAAAGCGGCAACAGAATACGCGTGCAACTCAATACAAGAAAGTTCCAGAAGTTACCGATTGTACTCGTTGTTTTACGGCTGATGGACTTCATAATACCCGCCATAGCCGCCATACCTGTCGCTGCGGTAATAAACTGGAAGAGCATGATGACGAACAACTGAGTGAAATACGTCAGTCCGCTCTCACCGGAATAATGCTGCAAGTTACAGTTTACCATAAAGCTGATGCAGGTATTGAATGCCTGGTCGGGAGTTTGCGGGCCATTACCGTCAGGATTCAACGGCAGCCACCCTTGACTGACCAACAGCACCATTCCCCAAACAAACCAAAACGCATTCAATATCAACAATGCCTTGAGGAACTGCTTCCAGTTCATTTCTTCATCGGGATTAACCCCCACTGCCTTAAATATCAATCTCTCTACCGGTTTCATAAAGTCCGACCATGTCTTCTCTCCTTTATAAACCTTTGCAATATACTTTCCCAGTGGATAAGAAATCACCACCAACAGGAAAATCTGTAAAACTACACCTAAAATTTCCGTATTCATTTCTTTAATCTTTTAGAACTTTTCGGGTCTCACCAGAACATACATCAGGTACCCGAACACTGCAACACCTAATACAAATAATACTGTGTACATAATCTTTTCTCTCCTCTTTAAATCTTCTCAAACCAATCCACACATTTCCAGAATAGCCAGAAAGCGAGAAACCCGCTTAACAGGCAGAAAATAAATGAAATCGTTACTCCCATGTTTTTACTTTGTTAAATTAATATTCATGTTTTACCGCCCTCATAATTGCCAAATGCGTGCCAAAAGAGAAGCTAAAAAGATAAGATTTTGATTTCTAAAGGAATAAAGCAAAACAGGGACTCACAGAAAAAGAAAACACCCTTCCAAAATGAAAGGGTGCTTATCAAAATAGAAAAGGAATACTGCATGATTCGGGTTTCATCCGGCGGAACCATTTGTTCCAACGGTTGGGAACGAGAGTTCCCCGGCATGAAACGGAGTGTTTCACGGCATGGAACACTTTGTTTCCCGCTGCGGAACACTTTGTTCCATGCCGGGGAACTTTCGGTAAGCTATGGGAAAGGAACAGATTATATTCCGTACTCTTCGATTTTACGGTAGAGGGTGGTCAGTCCGCTTTTGAGCCGACGGGCGGCTTCGGGCTTCTTACCTTTCGTATATTCCAGTACACGGGCGATGTGACGACGCTCCATAGCCGAAAGTTCAAAACTGTCGGGACTGGTTTCATCGGATTGTTCGTAATGTGCGTTCTGTATATCGAGCGGCAAGTCGGCCACGTCCAGCCGTTCACCTTCGCTAACAATCAGACTGCGCTCTATCACATTACGCAGTTCACGGATATTGCCTTTCCAGGGTTGTTGCTCGAGAGCTTCGAGAAAGGCGGGCGTAATTTCCGTAACGGGACGCGCCAACCGGGCGGAGAAGTTCTTCACAAAGGCTTTTGCCAAAAGACGCACATCGCCCGCCCGTTCGCGTAACGGCGGCAGATGTATTTGGAATACGGAAAGCCGGTAGAATAAATCTTCGCGGAAACGTCCTGCGGCAATCTCTTCCGGCAGATTGCGGTTGGTTGCGGCAATGATACGCACATTCACGCGGGTAGGTTTGGTATCGCCAATCTTTATATATTCGCCCGTTTCGAGAATACGCAGAAGCTTGGCTTGCAGTTCAAATGCCATTTCACCGATTTCATCCAGAAAGATTGTACCATTGCTGGCCTCTTCAAACAATCCTCTCTTGTCTTTCAATGCGCCTGTAAACGAACCGGCCTTATGACCGAACATCTCGCTTTCCAGCAGCTCTTTACTGAAAGAAGAGCAGTTGACCGCCACAAAATTCTGCCCGGCACGCTTACTATTATAATGTATGGCTTGCGCAAAGACTTCCTTTCCCGTACCCGTTTCGCCCGTCAGCAATACAGGCACGTCCGTTCCCGAGACTTTCCGTGCCAGTGAAACGGCATCTTTCAATGCTTTCGAATCACCCAAAACAGAATCGAAAGAATACGTCTGCCCTACTTTCTTTTCCAGTTTCTCCAAGCGGACGTTCATGCGCGCCTTTTCCACGGCGCGGCTGACAAGCGGTATAATCTTATTGTTATCATCACCTTTGGTGATATAATCGAAAGCGCCGTTCTTAATGGCCTGTACCCCGTCCGGGATATTGCCGTGCGCCGTCAATAGGATTATCTCGACGTTAGGGGCCGTTTTCTTGATAGACGACACAAGGTCTACCCCATTACCGTCAGGAAGGAATACATCGCACAAGGCCACATCCGGGCTCTGAAGTTCCAACTGCTTCAAAGCAGTCCTGCAATCACCGGCCTGACATACTTCATATCCTTCCAACTCCAACATACGCGACAGAAGGGTACGAATCTGTACTTCATCGTCAACGACTAAAATCTTGCTCATATTTCTCGGATAAGTTTAAAGTGATAAATGGTAAAAACAGGGGATGCGCAAATATAAATGTTTTCCGGGAAACGAACGGCATGTCTTTTGAACTTTTATAAGTGAAGGGGGGCTACATAAGGCTACGGAAAAGTAGTAAATCGCCTTACAATGCATCCTCGGGGGCATTGCAAGAGAACAGAAAAAGAAACTCTCCCTTTCATTTTGGGAATGAGCCTTCTAAAACGAAAAGGCGTACGGTGGCTCCACCCGGCAACGGAAAAAAGAATAACTAAAAAAGAATTAAAAATGAAAGTTTACAAATTCGGCGGTACTTCCGTCGGCACAGTAGAGAGAATGAAACACGTAGCGGAGCTCATTTCAGAGTCCACACCGAAGATTGTAGTCCTGTCCGCAACGGCAGGTACCACCAATCATCTGGAAGAAATCGCAGCCAACCTCTTCAGCCGTGATATAGAACAGGCACACGAGAAAATAACCCGGCTGGAATTCCAGTTCATAGACTTCGCCAACGAACTGTTGACAGACGAGTCCATAAAGCGGGAAGCGATAGATTATATTCTCGACCGCTTCCAGCGGCTCTGGCAATTTATCAACGATGAATTTACCTCGGTCGAGGAAAAAGAGGTACTGGCGCAAGGGGAACTTATCAGTACAGCCCTGCTCCACTTCTACCTACGGGAACGAAAGATTGCCAATATTTTGCTCTCTGCTTTCGACTTTATGCGTACCGGAACGGAAGGGGAACCGGACTTGAAGTATATAGAGGAAAAACTGCAAGCGCAATTGGCACAGTACCCCGGCATCAATCTTTTTATTACTCAAGGGTACATCTGCAAAAACGCTTATAATGAAACGGATAATCTGAAACGGGGTGGCAGCGACTATACGGCATCACTCATCGGAGCCGCTATCCGCGCAGAGGAAATACAGATATGGACGGACATTGACGGAATGCACAATAATGACCCGCGTGAAGTATCGGGAACCCGTTCCGTAAAACATCTCAGTTTCAACGAAGCCGAGCAACTGGCCTTTTACGGAGCGAAAATATTGCACCCGTTTTGTATCGCTCCGGCACGCAAACGCAATATTCCGGTACGATTGCTCAACTCGATGAATCCTCAGGCAGAGGGGACATTGATTTCGGATTTGCAGGACGATAATATCATCAAGGCCATAGCCGCCAAAGACAATATCTTCTACGTGAAATTCGAATCGAAACACAGTCTGTGCCCTTATCAGTTTATCAGTAAGATTTTTGATACGTTTGCCAAGTACAGAACCCCGCTTTGTCTGTTGGTTTCATCCAATCAGGGCGTGTCCGTCGCCATAGACAATAGCGAACGCTTATGCAAAATCCTTGCGGAACTGGAGCAATATGCAAAAATTCTGACGGAAGACCGCATGTCTATTGTATCCGTAGTGGGAAACATACGCTGGCAGTATGCCGGTGTCGAGGCGCAGATTATAGAAGCGCTGGCGGATATTCCGTTACGGATGATTTCGTATGGAAGCAATGACAGCGACGTGGCATTCGTCATTAAGACGGAAGATAAGAAAAAGGCTTTGCAGGCGCTCAGCAATAAACTCTTTGAGCCGGAAACAGATAAAATCATCAAATAGCAACCCGCCCCTATACATAATGGAGAGGCTATATCAGAATGGATATTCATCAGTACCTCATTCTAATATAGCCTCAACCTGAAAACAACTAACCTGTTTTTTACGAAAAGCGTTCAAGCATCTCCATACACATGCGCCCGTTATGATAGGGGCATTTCCAGAAACCCGCCTTATCATCGGCGGTGTTTACCGTTCCGTCGGCACGAACGCTCCAATACCATTCTCCGTTTTGATAATCTATCAGATGTTTCTTGATATACTCCCAGCAGCGGAATGCCTTCTGAAGAGCCACTTCATCATCGAAATGCTGATAGAGATTAATGTGGCCTACCACATTTTCGGCTTGCACCCACCAATGGCAGTCCCTGTCCGTTATCCCCTTGTCGGGGAAAGTCTCGTAAATCATGCTGCCCTCGGATGTCAATCCCTCATCGGCAGCCGCCGCGATGTACTCAACCAGAGGCTCTACTTTCTCCAAGAGCGTTTTATCTCCCAAGACTAAAGCCGCCTCATGAATCAGCCAGGAAGCCTCAATATCATGTCCATAGGATACGATGCGGTATTTGCTCACCCAATCATCATCAAAAAAGAGTTCCAAATGCCCGGTTTGCTGGTTCAGTATTCTATCTGTGAAGAGTAGTATCAAGTTGCGGAGTTGCTTCTCAAGACCGTCATCTTTCCATACCCGATAGAGATTTGTGTAAGGTTCCAGAATATGCAAATGGGTATTCATGGTCTTGCGCTCATTCTCATCCTTGTCGCTAAGCCGCATATCGGAGATTTCGTGCCAATCGCGGGTCAAGGCCTCGCAATAACCGTTCTTTACGGAGTCGAAGCTATATTGTTCGATGCTTCTGAAGAGGCGGATGGCATAGTCCAACGCTTCTTCATCTCCGGTGGCGCGATGATACTCACTCAGACCGTAAATGGCAAAACCTAAAGCATAAATCTGCTTTTTGGTATCCGAGGGACGGCCTGTATAGTCGAGCGACCAGTATATTCCACCCTGTTCCTTGTCGTAGAATTGGTCGATAATGACACGTTTGGCACGGGTAGCCGTTTCCAAGTATCCGGGCTTCTTCAACAAACGGTAAGCCGATGAGAACGTCCACAATATGCGGGCATTGAGTACAGCGCCTTTCACAGCCTGCGGTTCCAGTTTCTCCGTTCCGGTGATGCGGCCGTAGAAA
>ENA-OPCX01000835-OPCX01000835.1-human-gut-metagenome-genome-assembly--contig:-NODE-835-length-14555-cov-2.173793_pt1 | contig 14555 bp, 6 predicted proteins | sample MGYA00241570_ERZ501491 | MGnify/ENA primary metagenome ERZ501491 (study PRJEB25962, sample SAMEA2042620) | human gut metagenome | biome: human gut; feature: human-associated habitat; material: faeces... | reverse complement strand
CCGGGGGGAAGGGCATGGGAGATCCGGATGTGGAAGATGTGGAGACCCGGACCTTCGTGAAACCGGAACGGGGATGTAGAGCTGTTTATCTGCCTTGTTTGAGGAGATTTTATGCACTGTTTCTGATTATAATCCAGTGGAATACCTGCTTTTTTGACCACGGTTTTGGTGTGGTTGCCCTAACGAAGTTGTGGTAAGTTTCCGTTATTCTAGCAAAAATATTATATTTGCGACCATACAGCACAATTATGCAGGAAGATGAAAGTAAAATAAAATGGAGTCAGTTCTTAGCCGGCGATAATGAGGCTTATTGCTGGATATACAAAGTCTACATACAAATGCTGTTCCGTTACGGACACAGCTTTACCTCCGATACGGAACTTATAAAAGATTGCATCCAGGATGTTTTTACCGGATTATACAAAAACAGGAAACAACTGGTCACACCTAAAAATATAAAAGTCTACTTGCTTGTCTCCCTCAAGAATAGCCTGATCAATGCACTTTACCGGGAAGACCACTACACGTCTTACGATCATGAAACTGTTTCCTTTACCCTCGGACTAACGGTCGAAGAACAATATGTCACGGACGAACTGTACACCAACCAACAAAGGAAGATACAGGAAATTCTGAATGTACTGACTCCACGCCAAAAAGAGATCATTTACTATCGCTATATACAAGAACTTAGCTTCGATGAAATCTGCATCATGATGGACATGAATTATCAATCCGCACAAAACCTTATCCAGCGCTCCCTGAAGAAGATACGCGACCTATACGGGCCGGTGGAAGTATTCCTCCTGCTCCTATCCATTTCCGTCCAATAAGAAAAATAAAAAAAGTTTACTTCCAGTGAGTATAAAAAGGAAGCGACCTTGTCCTTTATATAGAATGCTCACAAGAAAAATGGATAAAGACTATACAACATACAGTGCAGACCAACTGCTGAACGACGACTTTTTCATTCAGTCGGAATTACACCCGACTGAAAAAAGCCGGGCTTTTTGGAGCGATCTTCAGATAAAAAGTGCCGCATTATCCCAAGAGATCGAAAATGCCCGTCTCTTCCTACGCACTATTAAAATAGACAGAAATTGTTCATCCTTGGCAGCCAAGGATGAACATGCGTTATGGCAACGCATCGAATTAAAAAATAAAGAAACAGAGAGAAAAGCGAAGCATCAACAATTCATCCGTCTTGCTATCAGCACGGCAGCCTCCCTTCTTTTGTTATCAGCAATCGGCTGGTATGCTACCCTGCGGCCGAAAGATGCCGAAACAGACTATCTGGCAATCATCCAAGCCAATCCGGCACCAGACAGTACAAACGAAAAAGTGCAACTGGTCCTTTCCAACAACGAAAAGCTGACCATTGACGGGACAGAAACCCAACTCGAATATAAAAAGGAAGGAAAGGTAAACGTCAACTCCGAACAAGTGGACCTCTGTCCAAAAGGCAATCCGGAGCAGGCACAGGAATTTAACCAGCTGATCGTACCTGTCGGCCGGCGTTCGTCCATCACATTCGCCGATGGGACCCGGCTTTGGGTAAACTCCGGCTCGAAAGTCGTGTATCCGGTCAAATTCGCAAAAGAGAAAAGAGAGATATTCGTAGAAGGAGAAATATACCTGCACGTCAGCCGGGATGAACAAAAACCTTTCATCGTCAAAACACATCAGATGGATATAAAGGTATTAGGAACACAATTCAATGTCACGGCCTATGAAAACGAAGCGAATATGCAGGTGGTCCTAGTCAGTGGGAAAGTTGAAGTAAATCTCGACAAATGCAAAAATATCCTGGCTCCTAACCAGATGTTTTCCTACGACAGTAAAATACATAAAGGGAAAATCACAACAGTCGATACCGACGATTATGTGGCTTGGAAAGACGGATATTACCAGTTCCACCAGCAGCCGCTCAAAGAAATCGTGAAAAAGCTTTCCCGCTATTACGGAGTCCGTATCTATTGCAAAGAGCCGGCCGACAAATTGTCCTGCAGCGGAAAACTGGACCTGAAAGAGAGTCTGGACGAAATGATGAAGGCCTTGAAAGAAGCGGCCCCGATTCAAGTAGAAAACAAATATGAGAGTATAGAAATAAAAGTCAAACATTAAAAACTATACGGTATGGATCCTTAAATCACAACGACACAGGAGGGGGAACACACTTCCTTCCCACATAAAGATGAGAACTATAAAAAGTTTTTACCAACTTAAATCATTACAAGCGATATGAAAAATAACACAAGGTTTAGTATTTGTCTGCTTTTTTTGTGGATGAGTATGAGTTTCTGCCTGGCGGCAGAGACATACTCGCAGGAAACATTCTTCACCATCGAATCGAACAACCTCACGGTGAAAGAAGTATTTAATAAAATCGAGAAAGAGAGCGAATATATCTTTTTCTATCTGGACAACTCGGTCGACCTGAACCGAAAAGTATCCGTCAAGGCACGGAAAGAACAGGTAAGCAAGATTCTCGATCAGATATTTAAAGGAACCGACACACATTATTACATCTCCGACCGACAGATCATCATCTCGAAAGACGAAAAAACCGCTCCGGTCAGTTTACAACAAAAAGGACAAACCATCACCGGTATCGTAAAAGATGCGACAGGCGAACCGGTCATCGGAGCCAATATCGTAGAAAAAGGAACGACCAACGGTACGATTACCGACATGAACGGACAGTTCACCCTCACCGTTAATCCGAAAGCCGTGTTGCAAATTTCCTATATCGGTTTCAACACGCTGGATATGCCGGTGGGAAACAAATCATCGCTGACGATCAAACTAACGGAAGACACAAAAGCGTTGGATGAAGTGGTCGTCGTAGGCTACGGTGTGATGCGTAAAAGCGACTTGACGGGTTCCGTCGGCTCCGTAAAGTCGGACGTAATCCAGAAACAGGCGATTTCATCTTTCGACCAGGGCTTACAAGGCAAAGTGGCCGGTGTGCAGGTTATGGCGACTTCCGGTTCTCCGGGCGGTGTTGTCGATATTCGCATTCGTGGCGGCAACTCATTGACTTCAGGTAACCAGCCTTTATACGTAATCGACGGTTATCCTGTTACGGCAGGCGGTTCGGCCGGTGGTTCCGGTGCCGGACAGAATCCGCTGGCGACTTTGAACCCTGGCGATATCGAAAGCATGGAAATCCTGAAAGATGCCTCCGCCACTTCCATCTACGGTTCACGTGGTGCCAACGGCGTAATCCTGATCACTACCAAAAGAGGTAAACAGGGAAAAACAACAGTCACTTATGACGGGTATGTAGGTTTCCAGCACGTCGCTAAGAAACTGGATATGATGAACGCTACAGAATGGGCTGAAATGGTAAACGAGGGAGCTGAAACCGATGGCCGTCCCATTTATTACTCAAATACATCTTCCGACCCTTTATATCCTGCAATGAGTCAATTGGGCGAAGGGACAGATTGGCAAGATCAAATTTTCCGTACTGCTCCGATACATAGCCACAATGTCTCGGTAAACGGAGGAAGCGAAAACACAAAATTTGCAGTCGTCGCAAGTTACTTTGGACAAGAAGGAGTTGTTAAAAATCAGGATTTCAATCGTGTATCCCTGCGAAACAACATCGATACGAAAATCTCTAAAGTTGTCGACCTGTCCACCAGCCTTACGATCAGCCGTGTTTTTGCCAATACCGGGCGTGAAAACGGAGATGGAGGAGGAAACACTTCCATCATCAATGCATCACTCGTCATGCCGCCTACAGTTCCGATATACGATCCGACAACCGGAGAATACGTCCGTTTAAACTATCTGCCAGGATCTTCTACTGTTCCGAACCCTGTTCCCTACGTTAAACATCTTCAAGATAAAGGGACCATCGACCGTATATTGGCTTCTGCTGACCTGACATTCCACATCATTGACGGACTGACACTAAAAGTCAGTGGAGGAGCAGATATGTCAAACGCGTCACGTGAAGTGTACGAACCAAAAGAGACATACAGAGGCTACAATGCTAACGGCATTGCAGAACAACAAAGCCGTAGAAGCAGTTCCTATTCGAATGAAAACGTATTGACTTATATCAAAAAGATCGGCCAACACTCTCTGAATGTCATGGTCGGTTCTTCTCTGTTGTACGAAGAAAACAAGACCGGTTCTATGACTGCACGTGATTTTATCAGTGACGTATACGGATATAACAATTTAGATGCCGGTGCACAATGGGACAAACCAAATACCGGAAGGAGTAAAAGCACATTATTATCTGGTTTCGGTCGTATCAATTATGTCCTAATGGACAAATATCTTTTCACTGTAACAGGACGGGCTGATGGGAGCTCCAAATTTGGTGCAAATAACAAATGGGCATTCTTCCCCTCATTCGCCGCTGCATGGCGTATCAATCAAGAAAAATTCATGAAAAATATTGATTGGATCAGCAATTTGAAAATCAGAGGTAGTTGGGGTGTGACAGGTAACCAAAATATTCCGGCTTATTCGTCTCCCGAAAAGATGAATACATATACATACCCAATCGGAGGGGTAACCAGTGTTGGTATCGGTGCCGGTAACATGCCAAATCCTGATTTGAAATGGGAAACCACTGCCATCACCGATATCGGGATCGACTTGGGAGTATTCAACAATCGCATCAATTTCACAGCAGACTATTACTATAAAAAGACAACCGATCTGTTATGGAACATTTCCGTTCCATTGACAACTGGTTTCGGTACTGTTTTGAAAAATATTGGCAGTTTGCAAAACAAAGGTCTTGAACTAAGTCTATCAGCCGATGTTCTGACAGGTCCATTCAAATGGAACACCATGCTTAACTGGTCAACCAACAAAAATAAAGTGCTGGAAATCCCCGGATATATCCCGACCCAGCAAGGTACGATCTCCGGACACCTGAAAGTAAACGGTAGCTGGCTTGAGCCAGGATTACCAGTCGGTGTATGGAACTTGTTGAAAACAAACGGTGTGATGCGTACGGAAAAAGAATGGCAAGACGCTGCTCGTGTTGCAGATTCCAACTTCGACAAAATAGGAGATATGAGTTTTGTGGATAAGAATGGAGATGGCAAAATCAGTTTTGGAGAAGACCGTCAGATCGTTGGCGACCCGAATCCGGATTTCATCTTTGGTTGGACCAACAATTTCTCTTATAAGAATTTTGATTTATCTGTTTATATCAATGGTTCCGTCGGTAATGACATTTATAATGTATTACGTGCAGAAACAAATATCGTCAGTGCATGGGGTAATCAGCGGGCAGAAGTGAAGGACCGTTGGACAGCCAACAACCCGAATGGTAAATACCCGCGTGCTCACGTGTTAGTAAACCAAAATTTGTTACAGTCCGACTATCTAATTGAGGACGGTTCCTTTTTACGCATACAAAATGTCACTTTAGGTTACACATTCCCCAAAGTTTCATTCCTTCGTTCTTTACGTATTTATGCAACCGCACAAAATTTACTGACTATCACCGGCTATTCCGGATACAATCCAGAAGTAAATAGTCAAGGACAAAGCAATCTTCAGTTAGGTGTGGATTACAATGCCTACCCGACTGCCCGCTCTTTCATTCTTGGTGTAAACATTGGTTTTTAATCATTTAAAACGAATTGAATATGAAACTACATAAATATATAATCGGATTAGCATTACTGGTGTCCTCTTCCTCTTGCAATTTTCTGGATGAAGAAGCATATGAATTCATCACACCCGACAATTTCTACAAAACGGAAGCCGATGCAAATGCTGCACTGACAGCTGTCTACAATACATTTGCCGATGAAAAAAGCTATAGGCGTTATATTTGGATGGGAGCTGATTTTCCCGGCGAAGCGGCCAATGCCAATGCAAGCGCTCCTTCGCGTGTAGAAATGGACAATTTAACTTGGACACCGACTACCGATTTTTGTAAAAACATTTGGCAAATCTCCTATTCTGCCATTCGGCGTGCAAATAATTTATTACTGAACATCGATAATATCACATTCAAATCAGAAGAAGTTAGAAAGCAGATTGTCGGACAGACAAAATTCTTACGCGCTTTAGCTTATTTTGATCTGATGCGCTTTTATGACCATATTGTCGTCATTCGAGAAACCGACAACTTAAATGATGAAGCTCCATCCAACCAAGGAACAGATGACGCAGCCTGGGCTTTAATTGAAGAAGACTTATTGTATGCAGGTTCTGCTCTACCGATAAAATGGGAAGATTCGAATGCCGGACGTGCAACAAAAGGTGCAGCAATGGCTATGTTGGCAAAAGTCTATCTGACACAAGCCGGATGGCCTTGGAACAAAAGCGGTTTTTGGGAAAAGGCAGCTTCTCAAACAACTGATATTATTAATAATGAAGGGACTTTTGGTTATGGATTGGAAGAAAATTTCCGACGAGTTTTCGATGTGACAAACGAACATGGGAAAGAGTATATTTTTGATATCGAATTCCAAACAAACATCAATGGAAACGACTCACCAGCCATAACAGGGATGCGTGGTTATAACATTAAAAAGACGGACGGATGGTCTTCATTCATTTCTACTCCGGAATTCTATAAATCATATGAAGTCGAAGACAAACGAATTTCCACCACGTTTGTTACAGAATTTACCGATATAAATAACGGCAAACAATATGTTTATGATCCGGATAATATAGCAGAACCCTCTTTTCCTCTTTGCCACTTTGCTAAATATCTTGATCCGAACGACAATCAATCAACTTCGGCCGGAGACTATAGTTGCAACAGAAAAATCATACGTTACGCAGATGTTTTGTTAATGCAGTCCGAAGCCTATTGCGAAATGAACCGCATCGGAGATGCACTGACAGGTATCAATCGGGTACGGGCAAGAGCCGGACTCGAGCCGATCCCTTCATCTATTTCACAAACAGATTTGCGGAAAGCGATCATACAGGAACGTATTTGGGAGTTTGCAGCCGAAGGGCATTCTTTGTTCGACATGAAACGGCAGCATTGCATGGCAGAGCGCTTGGGCAGAGCTGTAGATGATAAATATTATTCATTACCTTTGCCTCAGGACGAAACGGATAAAAATCCGAATCTGAAACAGCATCCGCTGTGGTAATTTGGTAAATGATGATTTGTCTGTATAAAAAATATGGATGACATTGCCATACAAAATAATTGTCGTTTGTAGGGGCAGGGCTCTGCTCTGCCCATTGAATCCGGACAAGGCGAACGTTATTTCTATTGGGCGGAGTAAAACCCCGCCCCTACAGGACACATTTATTTTATTGCGCACCCATAAATCATCATTTATCATCCTTATTTATCAGAAAACCTCTTAATTCTTACTATATGACGAAATATTTTTATTCTTTTTTATTTTTAATAGGTAGCCTGTTAGCAAGCGGGCAGACCACTGATGTAAAATACCTGTCAGGAAAAGGGTCGGACGATGCGGTCGAATGGGACTTCTTCTGTACCGGTGGCAGGAAAAGCGGGGAATGGAATAAGATCAAGGTTCCCTCCTGCTGGGAAATGGAAGGATACGGAACCTTCAACTACGGACATGACAAGCCGAAAGCTGACGAATCCGGATTGTATAAAACAACATTCGAAGTGCCGGCGACATGGAAAGGCAAACGTATCTTTATCGTTTTCGAAGGTTCCATGACCGATACGGAAATTAAGGTAAACGGAAAACAGGCAGGTACTCCCCATCAGGGAGCTTTCTACCGATTCAAGCGAGAGATAACCAAACTGGTCCATATGAACAAGGAAAACCTTTTGGAAGTCAAAGTGAATAAAATGTCGTCCAATGCCAGTATCAACGAAGCGGAACGGCAATGTGATTTCTGGGTATTCGGAGGCATCTTCCGTCCGGTTTACCTCGAAGCTGTTCCTAACAACTTCATCGAATATACGGCGATCGACGCCCGGCAACATGGCGAACTGAACGCAGATATATTTATAGACAAGAAACTTTCCGGCATAAAAGCGGAAATAGAGATCAAAGATGTCCAGGACCAGACGATGGGGAAAATCACATCTGCTTCCATAAACGAAAAAACAGGAAAAATATCCCTATCTGGCAAAATCGACAATATCAAACCCTGGTCAGCCGAAGACCCACAATTGTACACCGCCATAATCACCCTTCGCCAGAAAGACAAAGTACTGCATACCATAACCGACCGGATCGGGTTCCGTACAGTCGAAGTGAAACCGAAAGACGGTGTCTATATCAACGATGTGAAAATGCACTTTAAAGGGGTGAACCGCCACTCTCACTGGCCCACTACGGGACGAACGACGAACAAGCAGCTTAGTATTAACGACGTCAAGCTGATGAAAGAAATGAACATGAATGCAGTCCGCATGTCACACTATCCACCTGACAAACATTTCCTGGAAGTTTGCGACTCTCTGGGGATGTATGTGATCGACGAACTGTGCGCTTGGCAATATCCTCCTTATGACACGGAAGTCGGGACCATTCTAGTCGGAGAAATGCTGAAACGGGATCTCAACCGTCCGTCTATCATTTTCTGGGCAAACGGGAATGAGGGAGGCTTCAATTTTGACCTCGACTCACTATTTCCACAATATGACCCGCAAAAACGAGCTGTCCTGCATCCCTGGGCGTTATCGGGAAATATCAATACGGTACATTATATCAAATATAATTCTGGAATCGGCAATATGTTCCACGGAAGGGATATCTTCATGCCGACAGAAATCCTGCACGGATTATACGACGGTGGACACGGAGCCGGACTCGACGACTACTGGAACCTGATGCTCTCCAATCCGCTTTCAGCCGGCATGTTCCTTTGGGACTTTACGGACCAGGCAGTTGTTCGCGAAGATAAAAACGGATTCTACGATACCGACAAAGATCATGGAGCCGACGGTATCGTAGGTCCATATCGCGAAAAAGAAGGCAGCTTCTTTACAATCAAAGAAATATGGGCGCCGATCCATCTGCCGAAACGCTATCTCACACCGGGATGGGATGGCCGTTTCGAAATAGAAAACAGATATGCGTTCACAAATGCGAACGCTTGTAACTACACATACCGGCTGTCTAAAATCAACTCGCTTGCACAAAAGGCTATACAATCGGTTTCCGGCAAGATCACTTCTCCTGATATCCGTCCGGGAGAAAGAGGGTATTTGCAACTTGAACTTCCCTCCGGCTGGCAGGAATACGACTTTCTATATGTTACGGTAAAAGACCGTTACAACCAAGAGTTATTTACCTGGAGCTACGAGATCGGCACACCCGACCGTCTTGCCAACCGTCTGCTGCCACAGGAAGGTAGCACACCGGCTGTAAAAGAAAGCATCGATAACTGGTATTTTTCGGCTGCCGGTACGGAGGTAACGTTCGACAAACAAAACGGCCTGCTCCGGTCAGTCACTTCCGGAGGTAAAGCAATCCCGTTGAACAATGGGCCGGAACTGATATCCAATCAAGATATTATTTGTAAATCAGTAGAATATAAGCAAGTGGAAGGAAATCCTCAACTGATTGCCACTTATACGTCCCGAAACGGAAAAAATACAGTCTACACATTCACCTGGACCATGCTCCCTTCCGGCATCGTAGAACTGGATTACAATTACCGCCCCCAGGACATGGTCAAGATGGCGGGTATCACGTTCGATTTCCCAGAAAAGGAGATCGCCGGAGCCACTTTGCTCGCCAACGGACCATACCGTGTATATAACAACCGGATGAAAGGCGGTTCGCTGGATATCTGGGATAAGAAGTATAACAACACTATCACTGGTGAAAGCTGGGATTATCCGGAATTTAAAGGATATTATTCTTTGTTTTATGGAATGAAGCTCGATTGTCCCACTCCATTCGAAGTCTACAGCGGGAAAGAAGATATCACCTTGCACCTCTTTACCCCAGCCGTACAAGAACAATACGATCCGAAACGTAACCACACGATTGCCGACTATCCGGAAGGAAATATATCTTTCATGAATGCAATTCCGGCTGTCGGAACCAAATTCGGAAAAGCGGAAGATTTCGGCCCCCAATCTCAACCGCATCGTGCCAGAGGAAACGGACCGGAAAATAATGTCAGTGGAAAATTGTATTTCCGCTTCTAACAGAAGCAAATACAATTAAAAGAGATTAACAGTTATATTCGGAGTAGCCCGGATTAACTGTTAATTTTTTTTGTTTAATAATAACTTTATCTATATTTGCAGAATCTTGAATGAAATCAGAGAGTGTGAATAAACAGCGTTTAATAAATATAAACTTAAATCAGTTATCCAATGGGGCCATGAAGTCAAAGTATCTTTGTATATAGAGAATAACCACGGCTATTCTTAATATTCATATAGTTAACTTATTGAGTAGTAACTTAAATCACCATGTGAACATGAAAAATAACAAAATGGCAAAAATTTGCCTGCTTTCTCTTTTGCCCAGCATCAGTGTTCTGGCAAATGAGAATTACATCACGGACCCTGCAACGAGCCTGCGGGGAAAATCGGACTCGGCAGTTCCTACACGTTTGCAACAAAACGGAAAGACCATCACAGGAATCGTACAAGACGCACTCGGTCCTATAGCCGGAGCCAACATTATCGTAAAAGGAACGACAAACGGGAACATTACGGACATGGATGGTAAATTCACGCTTGAGAATGTGCCCGCAAACGCTACTCTCGTTATCTCCTACATCGGATTTACTCCACAGGAAATACGCGTAGGGAATCAGACCACCTTTAACATTACTCTCCAGGAAGATTCCGAAGCACTGGACGAAGTTGTAGTAGTCGGCTACGGTGTCATGAAGAAAAAAGACTTGACAGGAGCCGTTTCACAATTGAGCAGCAGTTCGATGAAAGACCTCAAAGTGTCGCATCCGACAGAAGCGATGGCCGGAAAACTGGCCGGTGTACAGGTACAACAAGTCGGAGGGCAACCGGGGCAAGCGGCCACAATCCGTGTGCGCGGGTCCGGCTCCATCACGGCATCCAGCGCCCCGTTGTATGTTGTCGACGGATATCCGCTGGGGGAACAAAACTTGAATGCGATCAACCCGAATGATATTGAATCGGTATCTGTACTGAAGGATGCAGCTTCTTCATCGATCTATGGTGCGCGTGCGGCATTCGGGGTCATCCTGATCACTACGAAGAGTGGTAAAAGTGGCAAAACACGTGTAAACTATTCGGGTAATGTACGTTTCTCGGATGCCATTCAGTTGCCTGACATGGTGGATTCTTACACCTTTGCGCAGTATTTTAACCGGGCTTCGACCAATGGTGGGGAATCTCCTACCTTTGACGAAAAAGCATTGCAAAATATTCTGGACTTCCAAAACGGAAAGTTTACCGATCCTTCCACTCCCGAGTATTACGGGCTGGAAGCTGGACCGGACGGCAAATGGAAAAGCTATGCAGGATCTTTTGCCAATACAGACTGGTTCAAAGAGTTTTATAAAAGCTGGACACCCTCTACGGAACACAACCTCAGTATCAGTGGAGGAACAGAGAAGCTGACTTATATGATCAGCGGCAGTTTCCTGAATCAGAATGGCCTTATCAAGCACGGCGAAGATAACTTCAACCGTTATACGATGAATGCTAAAATCTCGGCAAAACCTGCGGAGTGGATCACGTTAAACTACACGAGCAAATGGACCCGTGAAGACTATGACCGCCCAACTTACATGACAGGTGCATTCTTTCATAACATTGCCCGCCGCTGGCCGACCTGTGCTCCCATGGATCCGAACGGTCATTACATGCCCAATATGGAAATCATTCAGTTGGAAGAGGGAGGTGTGCAAACGAGCCAGAAAAACTGGTATACCAATCAGCTACAAGCTATCTTCGAGCCCGTCAAAGACTGGCGAATTGTAGTAGAGGGAAGTATGCGTACCTATACACGAAAGCAACATTGGGCAGTATTACCGATCTATGGATATGACGTGAACAACAAACCTTACTTATTGTCGTGGAACGGTGGAGCGGCCGGATATTCAGAGGTTCAGGACGAACGTGAAGATGAAGATTACTTCTCCGGCAACATTTACAGCGACTATGCAAAAACAATCGGTGATCATTATTTTAAAGTGATGGGTGGTTTCAACGCCGAACTTTTCCGGCCAAGCGGAATGACCGGATTCGGAACTGACCTGATCAGTTCGAATGTTCCTTCTTTAGGATTGACTCAGGACAATCAGAAGGCAAATGCATGGGCACGCGAAAGAGCAATTGCCGGTTTCTTCGGACGTGTGAACTATAACTACAAAGAGCGGTATATGTTAGAAGCCAATCTGCGTTATGACGGTTCTTCACGGTTTGTAGGCGATAAGCGTTGGGGATTGTTCCCTTCTTTTTCAGCCGGATGGAATATCGCACGTGAAGATTTCTTCCGTCCTTTGGCCGGTATTATCGGCACCTTAAAGCTGAGGGGCTCTTGGGGGCAGCTTGGCAACAACAACACGGATAAGGCCAATGCCTGGTATCCCTTTTATCAAAATATGATTACGGGATCTGCCAATTCCGGATGGCTGATCGACGGCAAGAAACAAAATACAGCTCAACTGCCGGGCATCGTTAATTCACTGATGACATGGGAAACCATTGAATCATGGGATCTCGGTCTGGATTTTGGTTTGCTCAATAATCGCCTGACAGGATCGGTCGGTTATTATAACCGTTACACATACGATATGATAGGTCCTGCTCCTATATTACCCCCCGTACTGGGAGCTCTACCCCCTCAAGTGAACAACTGCGACATGAAGTCATACGGTTGGGAGCTGGAGCTCTCATGGAGAGACCGCATCAGCGAGTTTGATTATAGTGCGCGATTCGTTTTATCTGATGGAAAACGTAAGATACTGAAATATCCAAACCCGACGAATTCACTCTCTTCGGACGTATACTATAATGGACAGATATTGGGTGACATCTGGGGATACAAAACTGTTGGTATCGCACAAACCCAAGAGGAAATGAATGCGCACCTGGCCAACGGAGGCACACCCAACTGGGGAACAAACTGGGGAGCCGGTGACATTATGTATGCAAACCTGGATGGAAAAGAAGGGGTTAACAACGGATCGAACACTCTGGAAGATCATGGTGACTTAACAATTATCGGTAACAGCACACCCAGGTATAATTTCGGTCTGACACTGACCGGAGCATGGAAAGGATTCGATTTCTCAGTATTCCTACAGGGAGTGATGAAAAGAGATTACTGGTTGGACGGTCCGTACTTCTGGGGATCAAATGGCGGATTATGGCAATCAACTGCATTTAAAGAGCACATGGACTATTGGCGTCCGGAAGGTGATCCTCTCGGTGCAAACACTAATGCTTACTACCCAAAACCCTATTTTAATACAGATAAAAACCAGAAAGTACAAAGCGGATATCTACAGAATGCCGCATATTGCCGTCTGAAGAATGCCCAGATTGGCTACACTCTGCCCCAAACATGGACCCGGAAAGCAGCAATGGAATCGGTACGTGTTTATGTGTCCGGAGACAATCTGCTGACCTTCTCGGGAATCAGCGGAGTATTTGATCCGGAATTATTGGGTAGCGACTGGGGAGACGGTAAGCTCTATCCTTTGCAGAGAACGATTTCTATCGGCTTAAATGTTAACTTCTAATTTTACCAGACAAATGATGAAACTAAAACTGAAACATATCTGTTTCTGCTCGTTAATCGGAATGGGCGGACTGGCACTGACTTCATGCAACGACTTCCTGGACCGTTCGCCAATCAGTGATATCACTCCGGAAGATTACTTCAACACAGTAGATCAAGTGGGAAGCTATGTTATCAATTACTATGACGACTACCTTGAAAATTCGAATACAACCAAGATGTATCACCAAAGGGCATGGAACTCCGGAGTGGTAAGAAATGATGCTAACACCGACAATTTATTGAGTGATGATGGAAACCTTGATTATTTTGCGGGAAACAAACAGGTGCCCGAAGGGAAAAACATTCAGGAACCTCTGAACCGTATTCGTGTGTGGAATTATCTCTTTGAACAAGTACTGCCGAAAGAGAAAGAGGGTACGATTCCCGGAGATGCAGAATTGTTGAAGCAGTATATCGGAGAGGCTTATTTCTTCCGTGCCCTGGCTTATTATAACGCATTGGTACGTTTTGGCGATTATCCCATCATTACCGAAGTATTGCCGGACGACTCCGAAACACTGATCAAAAAAAGTCAGCGCGCACCACGCAATGAAGTGGCACGCTTCATTCTAAAAGATCTTGACGAAGCTATCAGCCGCCTGAAAGAACGTGGTTTCCAGAATAACCAGCGTATTAACAAACAGGCTGCATTGGTGCTGAAATCAAGAGTTGCACTGTTCGAAGCAACCTTCGAGAAATATCATCAGGGAACGGGGCGCGTACCGGGTGATCCAACATGGCCCGGAGCCGTAATGAGCTATAACAGTGGAAAAACATTCGATATAGCAGGAGAAATAAACTTCTTCCTGACGGAAGCGATGCAAGCAGCGGCAGCTGTTGCCGATCATGTTCAACTGGCAGAAAACTCGCATG
>ENA-OPCX01000829-OPCX01000829.1-human-gut-metagenome-genome-assembly--contig:-NODE-829-length-14627-cov-11.414562_pt1 | contig 14627 bp, 10 predicted proteins | sample MGYA00241570_ERZ501491 | MGnify/ENA primary metagenome ERZ501491 (study PRJEB25962, sample SAMEA2042620) | human gut metagenome | biome: human gut; feature: human-associated habitat; material: faeces... | reverse complement strand
CAGGTTGTTCATAGCTTCTTCCTCGCTGATTGCCTGATACACTTTCTTGAGGTCAGCCATCAGCTCCTTGATGTGTTTGTAGCTGACAAACCTTGTGCTTGAACGTATCTGATGAATGATGCAACGCTGGATTTGTGCGTTCGGAAAAGCCGCTTCAATAGCCTGTCTAAAACCTGTCAGACCGTCCACGCAGAACAGAAATACATCTTTAATTCCACGAGTTTTAAGCTCGTTCAACACATTCAACCAAAATTTACTGCTCTCATTTTCGCCAATCCATATGCCGAGAATATCTTTCTGACCGTCAAGATTGATGCCCAGAACTACATATGCAGCCTTCGTGATATACTGATGATTTTCCTTGACCTTGTAATGAATTGCATCCATAAAAACGAACGGATATACTGCTTCAAGAGGTCGATTTTGCCAAGCAGTCACATCGGGCATAATCTTCTCGCTGATTTTGCTGACAAGCTCGGGAGAGATTTCTACATCATACAGATTTTTGATTTGTTCGGAAATATCACGCTGGCTCATTCCGCAGGCATAGAGTGAGAGAATTTTCTCTTCCATACCGTCTGCGTTGCGGTTGTATTTGCTGATTATTTTGGGTTCGTATTCGCCGTTTCTATCCCTCGGAACTTTGATTTCAAGCTCTCCCATCTGCGTTTTTATCGTCTTTTTCGAGTAGCCGTTTCTGTAATTTTTCGACTTATTGCCACATTCATCATTCGACATTCTTTCGCTTTTCTCATAGCCGAGTTCATCGGAAAGTTCACATTCCATAACTTCCTGAAGAATGTCCTTGAACATATCTTTCATCGCTGTCATAACTTCGTCTGTTGAGGTGAAATTCTGACTTCTTACAAATTCTCTCATCATTTCTGCCGGTGCTTTTGCCATTAAAAAAACTTCCTTTCAAGCATTAATTTTTCTATTTCCATTATTGCTTGAAAGGAAGCTTACTATTCACTTTTACACAAACTTTTCGGCGGTCCCTTTTAGTAGCGTGCCTTTTCTTTTGTTGCTATCGCAATTTTTATGCTCTCGTCGTTATGTTCAAGCCGCCAAACGGCAAGCCATTTGGCTATCAAAATTTGCGACAGCATAAAGCATTTGTGGGCGTTGCCCACACCCACAACCTTTGAAAAGGTTGACCAAACTTTTATATTCGGGACGGAAAGTTTATCTTTTTCTTTACTTTGTTGCCCGACCGATAATTTCCTAAAACCTAATCCCACCAACTTTGACAAATAATAAAAAGCCGACAAACATAGTACAAAACTAAGTTTGTCGGCTTTTTATATCATATTATGCTGTTTCGGACAATCACATTCTTGGTTCTTTAACTTCAAATGTAAATGTTTCCTGTGCGGTTTTGCCGTTTGCATCCTTGACCTCAACGAGTACGGTATGGTCGCCTATTTCTAACGGAGTATTGTTCTCATAATTAAGTTCATACATATCGATAAAGAAGTTATTGTCATCCGAATAATTCTGTACCAATAAACCGTTGTCAAGTGTAAACTTATACTGATAAGGAGCAGTTCCCATAAATGCATTTGCGGTAATTGTTACATTTTTATCGCTCTTACCGATGTAGTCCTTATCTGTATGAATACCGCAAATAACAGGGTTTTCACTTTCATATGCGTCAACTACCGTATAATTATACAGGGTTTCCTCTGCGCAATCATCAATAGCGTTATAACTCCTTACCGAAACATCATAGCTGCCACTTTCACTAAATGTATAAGTAAATGTGTTTGACTCTGATTTTTGCTGAACAACCTCGCCGTTAATCAAAAATTCATAGCTGAACGGTGTAACGCCCGAATCCATTGTTGCGGTAAATGTTACAGGAGTGCCTGTCATTGCCTTTCCGGAATCATAATCGGCGCAAAAATTACTGATAATGTGTTCCGAAGCAGTACTTTTTCTCTCAAATTCATATTTTCCGGCAATATGTAATTGAATAAGTGTAACATCTTCAACATCGTTTACACCGTTAAAATTGACATCTCCTGCATAAAATTGTCTTGGTGACAGTTCCGCATTGCCGGCAAGTCCGTTTTGAAGAAGTGTAACATCATTGATATCAACTTTAAAATTCTCGTCAACATCACCTGTAATTATAGGTCTTACCATCGCAGAAACCGAAAAAGCTTGAGCTGTTCCAAGCATACCCATTACAAGTGCGCCCGACAAAGCCGCTTTTATAATTTTTTTCATAATCCTCAAATCCTCTCTGATTTAACTTTTTATACAAAATTATATCATAATATTTACAATATTATAAGTACATTTTTAGCTGAAAACAATTTTGTATTTTTGTGCATTTTTGTCAATAATATAGTGTTTACAATTTTGTGAACACTATATATTGTCATTGTATTATATTATATTATATAGCTTTAGACTTTTAACCTAATTTTACGAAATGTCCGTTTGCAAATGAGTCAGTAAATCCGGCTACATAGTGTTGTATATCTAATACATCATTAACACTAATCTCACCATCACCATTAACATCGGCAACTAACATATCATCCGAAGTAAAATCAATATTACCTGATAAATAGCTTTGTAAATCTGTAATATCTCTTGAATCTATGTATCCATCATTATTTACATCGCCAACCATACCAATTCTATAAGAATATAGTTTTGTTCCCCTATCAAATATATCATTAACATTATCATTTGTAACAGTTTTTCCGGTACTATCAATTAACTTAATATTTTTTATATGAGTACTATTACCAGAATATAAGTCATTAATAGAAATATAATAATTTTTTCTTGTAATTTCTGAATTGCATAAATTACCATAATCAAAAGCAAAAGTTGCTTCCATTGGTGTAGTAGATAATCCAGAATAATTATAAGCTCCACCAGAATAATTAAACAATGTGTTTTGGGTATATTGTGGTGTAGTTATATCAGTTTCCGATTGACCTAATTTAAGTTTTATCTGATTTCTACAAGACTGTGATATTGTTACTTCTGCAACCAAATCTAAAGGATACTCTTCAACTGTAATTATATTGTAAGCATAATCATCAAATATGGGTTCTCTATTAGGAACATTTTGATTTGTAGCATTTGAAACTCTGTTTAAGGCATCATACATAACCCACATATATCCGTCGTTACCATATTGTTCTCCCCAAGAGTTTACAATTTTAAATGCGCCTTTCTCATAATTTTGAATTATTCCATCTTCGTTAAGATCATATGAAATATTGTCATCATAGCCGACTATTGCCATTGCATGTCCGCTCCACTTATCATCTGGATCATAATGCTTTATACACACATATTGACCATTAAATGCAGAATTGTATTGTGAAGATAATTTCATATAATCCCATTCACCAAAATCTGTTTGAAAAGTTAAGACATTTCCTGAATTTAATAAACTTTTCATAACATTTAAGCATGCAGATTTTGAATTAGTAATAGGTGTAGATGCTTCTACATCAGCAAAACAAAGATGTTCATAGTCACTTATACGGTATTGTAATGCTCTTTTCATTCCTTCAGTATCAAGATACCATGTACCATATTCTGCTCTGGTAGCAACTCCCGATGGAGCAAACTCAGAATACCTAACTGCTCCTTGATTAGCAAGCACTGAATATATTGTTGAATAAAGAGAACCTTTATTAATACCATTGTTACACAAGTTATATGTCCACTTTGGTGAAAATTGCTTAGTCGGATCATTTTTCGCATCCCAAGAATTCATTGACGCAACTTGATAGCCGAATTGATAATAAGTTGATGCCCACGCAGTGCATGATCCTACACTACCTTGATTACCAACACTTGGAAAGCTCTCACTTAAACTAAGGTCTACTGATGACGGTAATAAAACTGCTCCTGATGGAGCGTTCTCAGAATTTTCATCCAAAACAGGCGTTTGAGTATCTTTTATTGCTCCCATAGCATAATTAAGATTAAAGGGATTTGTTGCAGCCTTAGCGCTAACTGCTCCAACACTAAGGCTTAACATGGTTGCTAATGCTATACTTATAAATTTAATATGTCTTTTCATTTTACCCATCCTCACTTGTAAGTAATTAATTAAAAAATATCTATTTAGGAAAAGTTAAATTATAAAATTTTGTGTCACCTCCAAATAATAAAAAGTTTAGTTTAACTGTATACAGCAAAAATTATATACATTTCACACAATGTTTTTAAATTGTGATATTAACGTATTTATTATTACAATATCATTATATCATATATTTGATTATTGTTAAGTACTTTTAATTAATTTTGTGATAGAAATTCACATTATAAATTTGTGCAATACTTATAATAATATAGTGTTCACAATTTTGTAAATTAAATAATATGCTAAATTCGCATAATATATTGCGTAATCTATAAAATGCAAAAATTTTTATATATCAGATTTAGAAAACGCAACCGTTTTTAACACACCTTGTTTGTTTTAGTTGGTTGTTTATGTAAATTTGCTGTGCTATACTTAGGCTATGAAAGGTGTGAAAAATATGATTGGTATGAATTTAAAGGCGCTGCGCAAGGCAAAGGGTTATTCACAGGAAGAAGTAGCGGAAAAAATCAATGTTTCCCGTCAGTCTGTGGCTAAATGGGAGAACGAAGAGAGTATTCCCGATGTTATAAAATGCAGCGAACTTGCTAATCTTTATGAAATATCGCTCGATGAGCTTGTACACGATAAAATATCCGTTGAAGAGGAATCGACAAATTCGGAGGACGGAAAATATGTTTTCGGCATTGTAAAAGTAGGCGAGCGTGGTCAGATAGTTATTCCTAAACACGCAAGAGATGTTTTTGACATTAAACCCGGAGATAAACTGCTCGTTGTCGGGGATATAAAGCGTGGCTTGGGAATAGGCAAGGTAAGCCGTTCTATTGCAAGTGATTTTGTGTTTGAGGAATGAGGTTTTATTTATGTTAGCGATAAAAACTGAAAATCTTACAAAAAAATACAAAGATAAAGTTGCGGTAAATTCAATTAATCTTTCTATAAAAAAGGCGAAATTTACGGGTTGCTCGGCGTAAACGGTGCGGGCAAGTCTACAACAATAAAAATGCTTTCGTGTCTGATTAAGCCGACAAGCGGTGACGCTGTACTTAACGGATACAGCATTGTAAATGACAGCGAAGATGTTAAGAGAATTATTAATGTATCACCGCAGGAAACCGCAGTTGCGCCAAATCTGACCGTAAGAGAAAATCTTGAGCTGATAGCTGAAATATACGGCTTTGAAAAAGAAACGGCGGTGCAGAAAGCGCAGAATATGATAGATGATTTTGAGCTTGCGGAAGTTGCAAAGTCAAAGGCAAAAACTTTATCGGGCGGCTGGCAAAGAAGATTGAGCATTGCAATGGCGCTTATAAGCGACCCTGAAATTTTATTTCTTGACGAGCCGACTTTGGGACTTGATGTTTTGGCAAGAAGAGAATTGTGGAATAAAATCAGCGCTTTAAAAGGTAAGATTACGGTAATCCTTACAACTCACTATCTTGAAGAGGCGGAGTCGCTGTCAGACCGCATAGGTATTATGGTAAAGGGAAATCTTGTGGCTGAGGGTACGGCTGACGAACTTAAAAACAGCGTTAATGCCACATCTTTTGAAGACGCTTTTGTAAAAATTGCGGAAGAGGGTAAATGATTATGAAAACTTTAGCTTTTGCGTCAAGAAATGCAAAGGAATTGCAGAGAGATGTTTTAACATCAATTTTCGGTATTGCTTTTCCTATTGTATTGCTTGTTTTGTTGTCGGTAATTAACTCAAGTATTCCGAAAGAGGCACATATGACCTTGTTTGAAATTAAAAATCTTACGGGCGGAATAAGCGCATTCGGACTTGTATTTTTGTCGCTTTTTTCTGCGCTTTTGGTTTCAAAAGACAGATGCACGGCTTTTATTATCAGACTTTACGCTTCACCCCTTAAGCCGAGCGGCTACATACTCGGTTATACAGTACCGCTCATTCCTATGGCTTTATTGCAAACACTTGTTACCTGTTTGTTTGCGCTGATTTTCGGTTTATCTTTTTCGGCAAATATTTTGCTTGCGGCGGTTGTAAGTATTGTTCCTGCTTTTTTATATATTTCAATAGGGCTATTGTGCGGTACGGCATTTAGTGATAAAATGGTAGGTATAATATGCGGTGCGGTACTCACAAACCTGTCGGCATGGCTTTCAAATATATGGTTTGACATCTCGCTTGTAGGCGGTGCATTTCAAAAAATCGCAGAATTTTTGCCGTTTATTCATTGCGTAAATGCTTTAAGGGCAGCGCTTGAGGGCAATTATTCGCAGATAATACCCGAATTACTTTGGGTATTCGGATATGCCGCAGTAATTTTTGCTTGTGCTGTATTGCTGTTTAACCGCAGAATGAAACAGGATAAGTAAGGAATTTGCGAATGAACAAGGACACTCTGAAAAGTAAAAAACGATATGACTTAATTGATTCAATCCGTGGCTTTGCCGTTATTAATATGGTTGCGTTTCACGCATTGTATGATATTTTTATAATATACGGCGACGGCTCTGCTTTTACAAACTCATTTTTTGCCGTATGGGAACGCTTTATTTGTGTATCGTTTATTATTATTTCGGGAGTGTCTTTTAATTTTTCAAATCATACGGTCAGAAACGGAATAATAGTGAGCTTATGCGGTTTTGTTGTTACAGCAGTTACTGCAATAGCTATACCGAGTCAGGTTGTATGGTTCGGAATACTGAATTTATTGGGTATTTCAATGCTTATATGTTCGGCACTAAAAGACTTATTTAATGCAATTCCTACTGTAGTGGGTGCAATTTTGAGCTTTATGCTTTATGCCGTTACATACGGAGTTCCGACAGGCTACATAGGATTTTTGGGAATACCGATTATTGAACTGCCGTCTTTTTTGTACGAATATAAATATTTGTCATTCTTGGGTTTTCGTTCGTATGATTTTGTTTCAAGCGACTATTTTTCGATAATTCCGTGGCTGTTTATGTTTGTGTTCGGAATATTTTTATGGCGTATAATAAAGAAAATAAAATGGGAGAAATATTTTTATTTTAAAATTCCCATATTAAATATAATAGGAAGATACAGTCTTATAATATATCTTTTGCATCAGCCTGTAATAATGCTGATTATGACAATTATTTACGGGTATTAATAAGCAAATAATAGCTTTTGATAAATAATATTGTGCGGTTGAGGGTCAACCGCCTTTATTTTTATTGACTTTTTTACCAAAATGCGGTATTATGATAAATGTATAACTTTAGCTATGATTACAAGGAGGATGCCTGTGCTTGATATGACGGTAATTTACGATTTAGCCATTGTTGCGTTAAGAATATTAATGCCCGTATATGCTATTATAATTGTATATCAGTGCTATGCTGCAATGCGTCGTCGCAGAAGGCCCGAAAAGCCTCTTGTTACACTTTACAATACAGTTACAGGACTTAAACTTCCTGTTATTTTCTGGGAAAATTCAATCGGCAGAAGCAGGGCAAGCGACATTGTCGTTGATGACCCTGCCGTTTCAAGAAATCACTGCGTTCTTTTGAGAAGAGCCAGCGGCTGGTATATCTGTGATACGGGTTCAAAAGGCGGTACATATGTAAACGGCGAAGAAGCTGTGGGCAGAACCAGAGTGCTTATTGACGATGTTATCAGTGTGGGCAATTCGCAGTTTCAGTTTTTGCGTGGCGAAGATTATGACGAAAATCTCCGTTACAGTTGGTTTTTTAAGAAAGCCAACAACAAGCCTGCAATGAAGTCGTGGAAGCTTATGCTTTTAATCACGCTTTTCCATTTCTTTATGTGCGTAGAGGCGGTATTTTGGCAGGACGGTACCAACAAGTATTCACCGCTCGTACTTTTCGGATGCCTTGCAGTGGCAGAATGGACATTTTTCTTTGTTTCTTCAAAGGTACTTAAAAGGGTGAGTTTTGAACTTGAAAGCCTTGCGCTGTTTTTGACGGGCGTGGGTGTAATGCTGCTTGTGCGGCAGGTAGAGCGGTCGGCTTATGTACAGCTTATTGCCGCAGTTGTGGGAATGGCGCTGTTCTGCGTAATAATTAAGTTTATTGAGGACCCGGACAGAACTTCGTCAACAAAATTAAGATACGGACTTATGATTGCCGCAGTAGGACTGCTCGGCGTGAGTATAGTATTCGGCAAAATAACTTACGGTGCGGCTAACTGGATCAGCATTGGCGGTATTTCGCTTCAGCCGTCCGAAATAGTAAAAATCATATACATATTTATAGGTGCAAACACACTTGACAGATTACAGACAAAAAAGAATTTGTTTGAGTTTATTATATTCTCGGCTGTTTGTGTAGGATTGCTTGCATTAATGGGTGACTTCGGTACAGCGCTCATATTCTTTATGACCTTCCTTTTAATCTCATTTATGCGTTCGGGCGACTTTAAAACAGTAATTCTTGCCATTGTGGCGGCTGTATTCGGTGTGTCTATTGTGTTGCGCTTTAAATCTTATGTCCTCGACCGTTTTAAGGCTTGGGGACATGCGTGGGAATACGCAAATGACTTAGGTTATCAGCAAACTCATGTGCTTACATATATAGCAAGCGGCGGACTTTTCGGCGTCGGCATAGGCAACGGCTTTTTAAAGGGCGTCGGAGCGTCGGAGAGTGACCTCGTCTTTGGCTTGGTTTCCGAAGAAATGGGTGTAATTGTTGCAATTACTCTCGCCGTTGCGGTAGCTTGCCTTGTTATTTATGCAAGAGCAATCACAACAAGAAGCAGAAGTACATTCTATTCTATTTCTGCCTGCTGTGCTGCGGGTTTGCTTGTAATACAGCTTTCACTCAATGTTTTTGGCGCAACCGATATTCTTCCGCTTACAGGTGTAACATTCCCGTTCATCAGCTGTGGCGGTTCAAGTGTGCTTTCCTGTTGGGGACTTATTGCATTTATCAAGGCGGCAGACGAAAGAACATATGCGGTGAAAAAATAATCTTACAAAACCGAATGAGGTATTGCTTTGCAGTACCCTCTGAATAAATCAGAGAAAGGACGGTGTTTGAATGAAAAGAGTATTACGGAGAAGTACGCTTATATTTGCAGTTACGGTAGCCTTTATCGGCGGTATGGGCTTTTTTGCCTACAAGCTCGTTGCAAATTCGGGCGATTGGGTAGATCAGCACTATAACTACCACATCGCAGGAACCGACGGACTTGCAAAGGCAGGTACAATTTATGACCGCAACGGCAATATTCTTGCTCAAAGTGTTGACGGAAAAAGAGTTTATAATGAAAACCAAAGCGTCAGAACTTCGCTTTTGCACACAATAGGCGATAATTCTTCTAATATTTCTACTGCTTTACAGAGCAGATACCGTTCCCAGCTTATCGGATATAATCTTATTTGGGGACTGAATATGCCCGATTCTCTAAGAAAGGGCAATGACATTAATCTTACGGTAGATGCAGACACCTGCGCAGCGGCTTATGATGTATTGTCAGGCTACGGCAAAGACGGTGCTTGCGTTGTATATAACTACAAAACAGGTGAGGTCATCTGTTCCGTAAGTACAAAGGCTTACGATCCGGAAGCGCCTCCCGAAATTACCGAGGAAAACGAAAAAGACTACGAGGGTGTGTATCTTGACAATACTATTTCTTCAACCTATGCGCCCGGTTCGATTTTTAAGATAATTACTTCTGCCTGCGCTATTGAAAATCTTCCAGACATCTACGACCGTACATGGTACTGTTCGGGTAAGGAAGATATCGGCGGAAGTGATGTAACCTGTGTTGAACCGCACGGTTACATAAACTTTAAAGAGGCAATGTCACATTCCTGCAATATTGTTTATGCGGAACTTGCGGTTGAACTCGGCGAAGAAAAAATGACTGCCACCGCAAATAAAGCCGGCATAAACAGCAGCTTTAAGGTGGATGACAACGAAACTGCAAAGGGAAATTACGATGTAAGCGATGCAAACACAAACCAGCTCGGCTGGTCGGGCGTCGGTCAGTACAATGACAAAGTAAACCCAATGCAAATGGCTGTTATTTGCGGAGCAATCGCAAACGGCGGCAAAACAAAAGAACCGTATATGATAAAGGACGGTTCAATTCTGGGTGTGCTCGGATTGGGCGGCTCGGACAGTACAAACGAACTTTTCAGCAGCAGCACGGCAGAAGCGCTTGACGATATGATGCGCTTTACAATGACCGATTACTACGGCGACGATCTGTTTGGCGGACTTACGATATGCGCAAAGACAGGTACTGCCGAGGTCGGCGAGGACAAAGGCCCTAACGGTTGGATGGTAGGTTATGCAAAGGACGAGGATTGCCCTCTTGCATTTGCCTGCGTTGTGGAAGACTCGGGTTTTGGCTTTACCTATGCGGGCCCTGTTGTTGAGGCAGCTATGATACAGGCAGCAAAATCACTCGGTGCAGCTGCCGTACAGTAAAAAGAATTTATACCGAAAGGACATTTATATATGAATATTCTCAAAGCCTTGTTTGGCAATTACAGTAAAAAAGAATTAAAGCGAATTCAGCCGATTTGCGATAAGGTGCTTGCACTTGAGGACAAGTATGCGGCTATGAGCGAAAGCGAACTCAAAAATCAGACTGCTGTTCTCAAAGAGCGTCTTGCAAACGGCGAAACTACAGATGACATCTTACCGGATGCCTTTGCTGTATGCCGAGAGGGTGCTTGGCGTGTACTTGGTATGAAACATTATCCGGTACAGATTATAGGTGGTATCGTACTTCATCAGGGCAGAATCGCCGAAATGAAAACAGGTGAAGGTAAAACTTTGGTTGCTACACTTCCTGCATACCTTAATGGTCTTACAGGCGAGGGTGTACATATCGTAACAGTCAACGATTATCTTGCACGCCGTGACTCCGAATGGATGGGCAAACTTTACAGATACCTCGGACTTACCACAGGCCTTATTGTTCATTCACTTGACAACGAGGGCAGAAAAAAGGCATACGAAGCTGATATTACATACGGTACAAACAACGAACTCGGATTTGACTACCTCCGTGATAATATGGTTGTTTACAAGGAGCAGAAAGTACAGCGTGGCCACGCTTACGCAATTGTCGACGAGGTTGACTCAATCCTTATTGATGAGGCAAGAACACCTCTTATTATTTCTGGTAAGGGCGACAAGTCAACAGATTTGTATGCAAAGGCAGATAAGTTTGCCAGAACTTTAAAGGTTCAGCGCTTTGAAGAGCTTGACTCCAAAGAAGATATGGAGGATTACTACGCAGAAAACGACATTGACTATGTTGTAGACGAAAAGCAGAAAACAGCTACACTTACACAGAACGGTGTTAAGAAAGCCGAAGAATTTTTCGGCATTGAAAACCTTACAGACCCGGAAAACCTTACAATTCAGCACCATGTAAACCAGGCTATCAAGGCTCACGGTATTATGAAACTCGATGTTGACTATGTTGTTAAAGACGGCGAAGTTATCATTGTTGATGAATTTACAGGTCGTTTTATGTACGGCAGACGCTTTAACGAGGGCTTGCACCAGGCAATTGAAGCAAAAGAGGGCGTAAAGATTCAGAACGAGAGCAAAACTCTTGCTACAATCACATTCCAAAACTACTTCCGTCTTTATAAAAAGCTTTCAGGTATGACAGGTACTGCTCAGACAGAGGCAGAGGAGTTCCAGGAAATTTACAAACTTGATGTTGTTGAAATTCCTACAAACAAGCCTGTTCAGCGTATAGATCTTCCGGACTCTGTATTCAAGACAGAAAAAGGCAAGTTTAAGAATGTAATCGACCAGGTTGTAGAGGCTCACGAAAAGGGTCAGCCTGTACTTGTCGGTACAATTTCTATCGAAAAGTCGGAAGAACTTTCAAAAATGCTTAAAAAGCGTGGCATAAAGCACAATGTGCTCAACGCCAAACAGCACGAAAAAGAGGCTGAAATCGTAGCACAGGCAGGTAAGCTCGGTGCGGTTACAATCGCAACAAATATGGCAGGCCGTGGTACCGATATTATCCTTGGCGGTAACGCTGAATTTATGGCTAAAGCATCTATGCGTAAGCAGGGCTTTACAGATGAGCTTATTGAGGAATCAACAGGTCATGCTGAAACAGACAACGAGGAAATCCTCAACGCAAGAAAGACATTTGATGAGCTTAACTCAAAATATAAAGAAGAAATCAAAGAAGAAGCTGAAAAGGTAAGAGAAGCAGGCGGCCTTTACATTATCGGTACAGAGCGCCACGAATCAAGACGAATTGATAACCAGCTTAAGGGCCGTGCAGGTCGTCAGGGCGACCCGGGTGTAAGTAAGTTCTTCCTTTCTACAGAAGACGATCTTATGCGTTTATTCGGCGGCGACAGAATGAAGATGGTTATGGAGCGCCTTAATGTTGAAGATGATATGCCGATTGACGCTAAGTTGATTTCAAATATCATTGACAGCTCACAGGAGAAAATCGAACTCCGTAACTTCGGTATTCGTAAAGATGTACTCCAGTACGACGATGTTCTTAACAAGCAGAGAGAAATTATCTACGGTCAGCGTGATCAGGTTCTTAACGGTGAGGACTTACACGATACTATCTATAAGATGATTGAAGATACAATTGACACAAGCGTTAAGCAGTATCTCCCGGACGGCCCTCGTGAGCATTGGAATCTCCAGAGCCTTAAGGATTATTATAAGGATTGGCTTATTCAGGACGAGAGCCGTTACGACTTTGACCTCGAAGACCTTGAGGATATGGAAGCCGAAGACATTAAGAATATGCTTATCGAAGATGCAAAAGCTATCTATAAAGAAAACGAGGAGCTTTTGCCGACCGAAACTATCCGTGAAATGGAGCGTGTATATCTCCTCAAGAATGTTGATACACACTGGATGGATCACATTGATAATATGGATCAGCTTAAGTCAGGTATCAGACTCCGTTCATACGGTCAGCATGACCCTGTAGTAGAGTACCGTATTGAAGGCTTTGATATGTTCGACGAGATGATTGAAAGCATCAGAGAAGATACAGTTAAGATGATGCTCATTATGCCTAAAAAGGTATATGAGGTTAAAAAGCGTCAGGACGCTATCGAGGCTGCAAAGCGTATGGCATTAAAGCAGGCACAGGCTGCACATCAGGTAGTTTTAAATAACGGCGAAGATGAAGAGCCTAAAGAAAGCCCGATTGAAATTGCTTTAAAGCGTGAGCAGGTTGCTCAGCCTACAGAAACTTCGGGTGACGGTACAGACACAGCCAACAAAACTATCCGTAAAGGCAAAAAAGTCGGCAGAAACGATCCTTGCCCATGCGGCAGCGGCAAAAAATATAAGAAGTGCTGCGGCAAAGACGAATAATTTTACTGAAAATTAAACAGATAAAAAATTCCGATCTGCAAGGGTCGGAATTTTTTGTTGTCGGTTGTTTTTGAAAGCTTAGGTAATTATGGTTTAGCAAAATATTTCGCCGAGTAATTATAAAAGCTTGGGTTAAGTATTTTTCTACCCATAATCTAATAAAAATTTTTGTGAAATACAGTATATTAAATTATCATATTAATATGTTATTGTATTAATGTTAAAAAATTAACGGAATATTTTATAGTATCCTACAAAAAAATTTTTCCAATCGAAAAAGCATTGACTTTTTGCTCGAAAGATGTCATACTTTTAGTATTAATGCGGTAAACAATAGCCTTTTGGCTTTTGTATAAAAAATTTAATGAAGGGGTTTTCTAAGTGGAAAAACTATTTAAACTCAAAGAAAACGGTACCGCGGTAAAAACAGAAGTTGTTGCCGGCGTTACCACATTCCTTGCAATGGCTTACATACTTGCCGTAAACCCAAGTATGCTTGGCGCTGCCGGAATGGACTCAAGTGCGGTTTTTGCTGCAACAGCAGTATCGGCAGCATTTGCTACACTTTTTATGGCATTTTTTGCAAACTATCCTGTTGCTCTTGCTTCCGGTATGGGACTTAATGCTTACTTTGCATACACAGTAGTTCCGCAGCTTGCATCACAGGGTATTACAAATCCATGGCAGGTTGCTCTTACAGCAATCCTTGTTGAAGGTATTATCTTTATTATCCTTTCACTTTTCAAATTCCGTGAAACACTTGTTAATAAAGTACCTAAGAACTTAAAACTCGGTATTTCGGCTGGTATCGGTCTTTTCATTACAATTGTAGGTTTAAAGGGTGCAGGCGTTATCGTTTCCGATGCTTACTATGACGGCACAGCTGTTCAGTCATCAACACTTGTAACACTCGGTGACTTAGGTTCCGCAAATGTAGTTCTTGCAATTGTAGGTCTTCTTATTGTAGCCGCTTTGTGGCACTTCAAGGTTAAGGGTTCAATCCTTATCGGCATCATTGTTACTTACATTTTCGGCATTATTGCACAGCTTTGCGGTTGGTATCAGGGCACTTCACTTATTCCTGATTTCTCAAACTATGCAATATTTGCTCCTGTTCAGAATATGGCAACAGAAACTTTATTTAAGTTCGATTTTACTTATGTAGCACAGAATGTAATAAACTTTGCGGTTATTGTATTTGCATTCCTCTTTGTTGACCTTTTCGATACAGTAGGTACACTTATCGGTG
>ENA-OPCX01000821-OPCX01000821.1-human-gut-metagenome-genome-assembly--contig:-NODE-821-length-14706-cov-3.565286_pt1 | contig 14706 bp, 8 predicted proteins | sample MGYA00241570_ERZ501491 | MGnify/ENA primary metagenome ERZ501491 (study PRJEB25962, sample SAMEA2042620) | human gut metagenome | biome: human gut; feature: human-associated habitat; material: faeces... | reverse complement strand
CCAGAATGATATTTCCCAATAACTCACTAGCCTCGGAAGCGTTCGAGCTGGTAAGGTTCAAATACATATCAACCGCTATCACGGACTGCCCGAAAAGATACAGAAGCACCAACTGCCCCCCATCTAATATAACCTTCGGCAACAGGCACCAAACCACGATCCCCGGTTTACGGGCCAGTAATAAAACACACATCCAAAAGGCCAAAGGTATCAGCAACGAGGCGATACCGACCGTGACGGGAAGCGGTTCCGTAAAAAAGAACACACAGTTTGGGATGATAAATAACAGGGCAAATAAGAAATATAAATGCTCCTGTGAAGATATCCAGCGTATTAACCTTGTAAAATACTTCATTCAATCAAAACTTTGCCAACTCTCAATCATTACTCTTCTCAACTAATACCCAGAACCTGAAATTCCGGCAATTGGCAAAGATAGGCGTTATTAAACACATACAAAGCGTATTATACACAAAAAATGTTATTGACATTCATAACTTCTCTTTCATCCGTCGCCAATACTCATTGACAGAGCTTTTCACTTCCTTATGTAACAGCAAGATACCAATCAAGTTCGGGAGCGTCATCAAAGCCACGGTGATACCGGATAATGTCCAAACAATAGTAGTATCCGTGAACGAGGCCAAGAAAAATCCGACAATATAGATTACGTGGTAAATACGGACATATTTCGTTCCCCAAAGGTAGGTCACCGCCCGATCACCGTAGTAAGACCATGCTATCGTTGTAGAAAACGCAAACAACAACAGGGAAAACGGAATAATAAACTGCCCCCAATCCCCTAAAAAACCTTTCTTAAACGCCTCCGTAGACAAGGGGGCGGAATGAAGCAGCGACTTACCGGTTAAATACACCGCACGCTCTTTATTCATAGGTAATTCGATACGTCCGTCACGTACAGAGAGCGTACCACTAAACAACACCTCCTTCCCTTCCTTGACCCGCACGCTATCCGCAAAGGAACGTGCGTGTAGTAACGTTATATCCGTATTTAGGATCTGTCCGTTCCGGACCTCCAAGGAGCCTGTATAAAAAGGCAGGGGCTTATTCCCTAGTACATGCTCCGACACTGCGGATTTACCGTCCGGGTCCGATTCATGATAAGCACCGGACAAGACTACCGTATCCGCCTGCTGAAACTTATTCTCAAACTTTTTCAGCCAAGTACCGGATGACAATAGAACCAAGCCGGTTATCGAACAAATCACGATCGTATCGATGAACGGCTCCAATAAAGCGACCATACCCTCGGATACCGGCTCTTCCGTCTTGGCTGCCGCATGAGCGATCGGAGCGGAACCTTGCCCCGCCTCATTCGAGAATAATCCACGGTTCACACCTCGGTTAAAAGCCCAGACAACCGTCGCTCCTAAGAAACCACCCGTAGCCGCCGTACCGGAAAAGATATTCGAGAAAACAGAGATAAACGAAGGTAGGATATGCTGGTAATTATAGGCCAATATGCTGAAGGCACCGAGCAGATAGACGACCGCCATAAAAGGTACCAACTTCTCGGTAACCTGCGCTATACGCTTGATTCCCCCGATCACGATCAATCCCAGCAAGACCGATAAAACCGCCCCGGTAATATATTGCTGAATACCGAACGCCGAAAACATGGCGTTCGAGATGCTATTTACCTGTGGCAGACTACCCGTACCGAAAGAGGAGAAAATAGTAGCGACCGCAAAAAGTCCTGCCAACCAACGCATATGCAAACGATGCTTCATATAATACATCGGACCGCCGGAAATCGTACCATCTTCCGTCTGCTCACGATACTTATGGGAAAGGGTGACCTCTACCATCTTGGTAGTCATACCCAAGAACGCCGTCATCAACATCCAAAACAAGGCAGAAGGACCACCTAGATGTATGGCCAGAGCGACACCGGCGATATTACCGGTCCCCACCGTACCCGAAAGAGCAGTTGCCAACGCTTGGAAATGGGAGGTATCTCCTATGTCTTGCTTATTGTCGTACTTCCCCCGCACGACCTTGATCGCATGCCCGAAAAAGCGCAATTGCGGAAACCGAAGATAGACCGTAAAGAACAATCCGGTTCCCAGTAATAGAAAAACAAACCATTGTGATCCTCCAAAATGAGCGTCAATAAGGGATAGTAAGTTATTCAACTCTTGCATCATCTGCCTACATTTTTAAATAATGATGCCGCAAGTTAAGAATAATAAAACAAAAAGCAACCTTACAAGCTTTTGTTTTTCATTTTAGACTTACAAGATTGCTTTTTCACAATCAAAAAGATACTATCACACAATAAAATTATATTTATCTCCTATATTTTCTGGAGGATAGCGATAAACTCATCATTCGTAATGTCTAGCTCCGGCTCTTTGTAATTGACATAATCCTCAAAATAGTCGCTGGCGATATCGGCTACGATCTCCCCTCCGTCCAAGCCATACGAGGAAACTAGTTTCTCCACCCGGTTACGTATCTGGCGAATCACCTGTAAACGATCCTCATAACGATCTGGCTTCTCCTGATCAGTGACGTGCTCATTCCGGGCGATCAAGTAAACTACCGTATAAAATTTCTCCATGCTCCCGAAAACAGGGACAAACAAGGATTTCTTCTCCTCGGGCAGATCTGCCAAAAACTGTTGTATCTTTGTCATAGCTCTTACTCTTTTACCTAATAAAAAAAACAATATACTTTTTGTTCTAAAACAATATACTTTCGTGTGTAAAAGTATATTGTTTCGACAACAAAAGTATATTGTTCTTCTCGAGTCTGTTAAATGATTGAATTCTTCTTCGTAAAATCCAAAATCTCATCAATATAGCCAAAAGCAACTCCTGTTACCGTATCTGCGCAGCCGTAATAGATAGCGATACGTTTCGTCTCCGGATCATGCAAGGCGGCACAGGGAAAGACTACGTTCGGAACGTCTCCCATGCACTCGTAATCCTTTTGCGGGGATAAAAAATAAGGTCCGGAGCGGAATTTCACTTTCCAAGGTTGCTCCAAATCCAAGATAGCGGAACCGAAGCTATACACATACCCGTTACAAGAACGAAGCACACCGTGGTAAATCAATAACCAGCCCTCGGAAGTCTCGATAGGGATAGGGCCCGCACCGATCTTCGTACACTGCCAAGCGCTATCCTCGAACGCAGCCGGAGACATCACGTGGCGATGTTTACCCCAGAAACACATATCCGGAGACTCGCTATAGAAAATATCGCCGAACGGAGTATGACCGTTGTCGCTCGGACGACTCAACATGGCAAAACGGCCGTTTATCTTACGAGGAAACAAAACTCCATTCCGGTTAAAAGGAATAAAGGCGTTTTCCAGCTGATGGAACGTTACAAAGTCATAGGTATAAGCAACACCAATAGTAGGACCATGATAACCATTGCACCAAGTCACATAATAGCGGTCCTCAATGAAGCAAACCCTGGGATCATATCCATAAACCCAGTTCCCGATCTCTGCATCGTCACATTGAAACTTCAACGGCTCTTCATTGATGTCCCAACGAACGGCATCTTTACTGAACCCCACATGCAGACGCATGCGACGGTTAGTATCATCACAACGGAACACTCCTGCATAGCCATCCTTAAACGGAACTACGGCACTGTTGAATATACTGTTTGAAGTAGGGAGCAAGTCGCGCGGAATAATCGGATTTGCCGAACAACGCCACACTACATCTTTGCATCCTGCCGGACGTTCTTCCCAAGGCATGGCCGGCAAAGCAGCACCTGCAATTTTAAATTCTTCCATGATTCGATTAAATTAATATTATGTATATATCTCGTTTATATTGAAATTCTCTTTTATTTCTTCTTTCCGTCCGGATACGTAAAAGGTACCAGCCAAGTGACGACAAAAGCCGGTATGGTAGCGATCAGCACCCAGACAAAGAAATCACGATAACCCAGCCAGTCGCTCAGATATCCGCTCATCATCCCCGGAAGCATTACTCCTAAATTCATGATACCGGTGGCAAAAGCATAATGTGCCATCTGGTGTTTGCCGGGGGCTACTTGCTGCATCATAAAGAGCATTAATCCGACGAAACCAAATCCGTACCCCAAATATTCAAATACAATGGCCGTACCGATAATCAACAGGTTAGAGGGTTGGTAAAGTGCCAACAGTAAGTATACCAAAAACGGAATATTAAAAGCGCAACACAAAGAAAACAAGGTCTTCCGAAGTCCGTAAGCCGAGATGTAATAACCCGCCAAGAGCGAACCGAGGATAAATGCTCCTGCTCCGAACGTACCGTATACCAATCCGATGTCCTGAGTACTAAGCCCCAATCCGCCATCTGCAACCGGTGCTTTCAGGAACAACGGTACAATCTTCAGAGCGTATCCTTCGGCAAATCGGTACAAAATGATAAAGACAATGTAGAAAGCAATATGTTTTTTTTGGAAAAAAGAACGAATGACTTCCCAAAGCACGTTCAATGCATCTCTCACCGTATTTACTTCACCGGAAGCACCTCCTCCCGAAGGCAGAATCCGAATGTGGTAAAGGCCGATCAAAATCATAATACCCGCACACATCAACATCACAATCATCCAGGCATGTACCACTCCAAATTCATCCTTCAGCATACCTGCCAGCCAAACCAAGCCTCCGTTGGCAAGTATCTTGGCCAGATTATAAAAAGCTCCCTGCCAACCTATATATTTAGCTTGTTCCTGCGCATTCAACTCGTCCATATATACTCCGTCACAGGCCACATCGTGCGTTGCTCCGCTAAAAGCGACAATAGCGAACAAGGCAATAGTGACCGCAAAGAAAGACGGAAGATGAAGCGACAAAGCGATCAACCCGAAAGTAACTCCCGACACCATCTGAGTGAGGACAACAAAGAATTTCTTGGTACGGTACATCTCCAGCAACGGACTCCAAAGGGGTTTCAGTGTCCAAGGAAGCATGATAAGGGAAGTCCAGAAGGCTATTTTCGCATCACTGACTCCCAGACCTTTGTACATCAGTACGGCTACCATATTGAGGACAACAAAAGGGAGCCCCATACCAAAATAAGCGGTGGGAACCCAAAAAATAGGACTACGGCGTCTGGCCGGAGTTGGGGTTTCGGTTGTTTTCATTTATATCTAAGTATTAAGGTTGTTGAATTCGGCTATAACCGAAGATAACTTCATCCCCTTTCAGAAGGAGATGAAGTTACCTTTCGGAATCTATAAACGCAATAGGACGAAGCATTTGGTAAATCAGTCAGTTATAGGAATAAAGCTCACCGCTTGTCCACCACCTTTTGCCATGACTACAGACAAGGTATCGGCTGCTGTCACCTCTTTGTCCTTAATCTGATACGAAGTAGGATTCGTTTTCCAGTCGGCATCTTCTCCATCAGCATAAATCACGGCATGGTATTTTTTATCTTTCTCCAGGAAATCCAATGGAATGGTGAGTGTACGCGACTCTTCATTCGTGGTGGCTCCCAGGAAATATTTATCTTTCGCTTTCCGCACCACAGCTACAAACTCTCCCGGTTCGCCCTGCAAGGCTTCGGACCAGTCACAGTCCGCATCAAAATCCCGGAAGAACTGGAAGGCAGGATGCCCTTCATAGTTCTCAATCATATCCGAAGCCATCTGCAACGGAGAATAAATGACAACCCAATTGGCTATCTGCTTTGCCAAGGTGGTATTCACACGGCTGTTTCCTTTATCCAAGTCATTCCACTTCTTGCGGCGTGGGGAATTGCGTGTCTTTTCATAAAGAATATCAAAAGTACCCGGTGTATAATCCATCGGACCGCCCAGCAAGCGGGTAAACGGCAATAACTCGTGATGTTCGGGGGGATTACCTTCACTCCATCCGTTCCACTCCATGCCGCGGGCGCCTTCGCGCGTCATCATATTGGGGTAAGTACGACGAATTCCTGTATCTTTGATAGGTTCGTGGACATTAACGGTTGTATGATAACCGGCGGCAGTCTGCACCACCTTGCGGTAATGGCGTACATTGAACTGTCCATGATGGCTGTGACCGCCCGGCAGTCCTCCGGCATAACCGGTCTTCACGCTGTGCACTCCCAAGTCGGCATACCATTTGTAAGCATTGTCCAACTGGCGTTCGTAATTAAAGATATTGCCACCCGTTTCGTGGTGACCGATTATTTCAATCCCTTTCTCCTTGGCATAACGTGCCACCTCTGCCATATCAAAATCGGCGTAGGGTTTGGTATAGTCAAAAGTCTGCATACCGCCCCAACTTTCCCAGCCTTCATTCCAGCCCTCGAACATCACCGCTTCTATGTTATTGGCAGCAGCAAAATCTATATATCGTTTGGCATTAGCGGTGGTAGCGCCGTGGCGTTCATCCATCGTCCACGTTTCAACCCCCAGATGCATTCCCCACCAGATACCTACGTATTTCATAGGACGTATCCAGCTCAAATCCCCCTCCAGCACACAAGGCTCATTCAGATTCAGTATCAGGCCGGAGTTTATCAGACCTACCGCTTTGGGAGCTATCTGGATACTGCGCCACGGAGTAACGAAAGTTCCTCCGGCAAAACGGGCTTTTACCCCATCGGGCCAGGAGGCCAGTTCCGATTTGAAGTGACAACCTTCGGTATGCTTCAAAGTCATTTCGGGGAAATCGGTCAAAGCCGCTTCGTGAATACTGGCATATACCCCGTTATCTGTTTTGAAAGTCATCGGGGTGTTGGCATTATCCACCTTGCTGACGGGCAGGGTACGATACAGCAACTCGTAGGTTTCAAAACTGGCGGGAATAGACCATGACTTGCCATCCTGCGCCAGATTGAATGAAGTGAGCTCGTCCATCACGAACACACTGTCCACTTGGGGTACTTGATATTCATAACGAAAGCCCAGACCGTCGTCGAACACGCGGAAACGGAGGGTCAGCCGTGTATTCGCCGGATCTTTCAGGCGCACAGCCATCTCGTTATAATGGTTCCGGATAGATTTATTCTCCCCCCAAGGCTGGGTCCAGGTTTCATCCTTTGTGGTAAACTCAGTATTTTCTATCTGAAAATCTTTGGAGAGATTGAGCCCGTCACGGCCTTCAAAGCCCATAACAGAAGGAGTGATGAACGGTTTTCCTCCTACAGAAACTCCATAGGTCATCGCTCCTGCCTCATTCAGGTTGAATACTAATTTTATATTGCCATCCGGCGATGTTAATTCCGTGGGACGGGAACATCCGCAAAACACAACTAACAAAAATAATACATAGTAACTGTATGTCTTCATACTATTAAATTGGATTAATGATACAAATATAGAACAATTAAGTAAGGTATCACACTTATCGAAGGAGGAAAATTATTTTAAATGGGAGAAGATTACATATAATGAGAAGTATCAACAGAATAAAATAACAAACGCCGATAAAGCCCTTTTAAAGACTCTACCGGCGTAAGTTCACCTATTTAAAAAATCAGAATTCCAAGTCAGCCAACTGAGGATTATGGTCGGAAAGTAAAGCTTCCGGTACTTCAGCCGGTATTTCACAACTCTTCACCAGAACTTGCGGAGTGACAAAGATGAAATCAATCTTTTCACAATCCTCGGCCAGGATACGGGCAAAATCATGAAAAGTATAATCAACGCCGGTCACACGGGCAGCCGTCTTATAAGCATCCTTCATCACAAACTCGTTGGTGGTGATTGTTTCGTATGCATCGCTCGCATCGGTCACATTAAAGTCGCCCGTAACCACTGCGGGACGTTCGCCTACGATCTCTTTTATCTTACGGATAATGAGCAATGCGCTTTGACGGCGGGCCTCTTCACCCACATGGTCAAAATGAGTATTGACAGCCATGAATATCTTTCCGGTAGCCTTGTCCTTAAATTTTGCCCAAGTGGCGATACGGACACAAACCGCATCCCATCCCATCATTCCTACGCTATCGGGATTTTCGGCCAACCAGAAAGTATTGGAGTCCAACACCTCATATTTGTCCTTACGATAGAAAAGCGGCGCATATTCACCTGCTGTCTTCCCGTCATCACGTCCCACACCGATACCATCGTATTCGGGCAAGCCTGCGCGAAGATCCTGAAACTGGTTATGCAAGACTTCCTGCATACCGACAATATCCAGCTCATGGTCCTTAATAAACTGGCACACACGGTCTTTCCGATATTGCCAATTGTTCAAACTGTCCTGCGGATTGTCGTAACGGATATTGAAAGTAGCCCAACGAACGTCGGTCTTCTTCTCTTCCGCACAGCCGCCCAATAACAGGACGGCTGCCAATAAAAATAGAATTTGCTTCATTTTGTTTCTTTTTATGTTCCCTAGGATACAAAGATAGCAATTTCTAGCGGAAATTATTCGGAGTATGCCACTGACCTCTATCATTCATCGTATCGGTCACATCCCACCATACACGGCTACCCTGGTTCACATTGCCCGGTTTATTGGGGTTACGGGACTCGCTGTTAGGATAGTTGATGCGTTTGATAAGCTTGCCGGACGCCACTTCTCCATTGGAATTGTTTCCATTGACCGGAGCCAGCAGATAACGCGGATAGTCGGTACGGCGCACTTCCGCCCATCCTTCATTTCCATTCGGGAAAACGGCAATCCACTTCTGAGTAATAATCTGTTCCAACTGTTCTTCCTTGCTACCACCGGCAAATGCTTTTACGCCATCCAGATGACTGATGTATTCATTGGCCTTGTCCGCATCAATTTCATAATAATCCATAGATGCCTTGATACCTTTCAAATAAAGAGCTTCAGCAGTTTCATCCACCAATGACGGCCAGCGCAATGCTGCTTCCGCTTTCAGGAACAAACTTTCAGAATACCCCATCCAGACTATTTCACGGGCCAGATTCCACCAATAATCCTTGTTCATGGCATCAGATGACAGAATACAACGGTTGGCAGAGTATCTGTTCAGATAAGAGCCACCTACATTGGTTTCTCCATTCATCACCCCGTTGAAATCTCTCTTCAGATTCTCTGTGGGAAGCGGACTGGTAGTCAACGAATCAAACGGAGTAGGACGGAACCATAAAACTTCACAACGAGGGTCGAGATAACAATTCTCAGAATTCTCATTGAAAGTAACGGCATCGGCTGCCGCCGCACCTTCTTTCAAGGCCTGATTCTTATAAGCCCGTTCCATTTCTTTCGACAATACAGCATTGCCGGTCCAGCTGAACAACAATGCGTATATATTTTCATTACCGCCGGCGATATACTGACGTTTTGGAGTCTGCTTCATATTGTCATCCTGGCTTTGCATCAGACCAGCCGGATCTGTCAAAGCTGCTTTTGCCTGAGTCTGGGCCAATTCCGGATTTACATTGGATACACGCAAAGCAAGGCGCAAACGCAGTGTATTGGCAAAACGACGCCATTTGTCCACATCACCCCCATAACATTTGTCATTGTCACCTAAATCATACTGACTGACAGCAGGAAGATTTTCCTGATGCAACTCTGTTATTGCCTGATCCAACAGCTGGAAAAGGATATTATAAACTTCCTTTTGAGGTGTATAGGTCACATTTTCTTCCGGTGGCATGGCTCCCTTCACATAGTAGGCTACAGGAATATCTCCGTAAGTGTCCGTCTGCATGGACAACAAGAAAGCATAATAAATACGGGTGATATAGAATGCCGTATGGTAATAATCCTTATTGCAGAAATAGAATGTCTTGACCAACTGGCTGTATTCCGAAGTGCTGCGGTCATCATAGAAATGCTTCCAGCGGCTGGCCGACCATCCATCCGTATAAGAATAGGTAGGCGCCTGATTCACAAAGCCGCTGACATTGTTTCCCCAATAACCGGCATAGATATCATGAGTCAGATTGGTTGTTGTCTGATAATCATTGTAAGGACCTTCGTAGGTGAAGTTGGCAAAAATACTTCCGATAGCACCTTCCATCCCTTTCAAACTTGCCATGGCATGTTCCGTCAAAGTATAATCAATATCTATACCGTCGGCCGATACATTCTCCACAGTCGGGTCGTAAATCGGTGCGTAAGGATTTGTATTCAATTCCTCAAAATCATGGCATCCGGCCAGAGCCAGCAATGAGCATAAGGCTACGGATTTATATAATTTGATTTTCATAATCAGTTTTTCCTTTTAATTAATTAGAAACCTAAGTTGATAGAAATACCGAAAGTACGTGTAAACGGCAACGATGCATAGTCAATGGCTTGTGAGAACATCGTAGTGTCATAGCCACCTTCGGGGCTTGTACCCGGTGTGTGCTTCATCAGATAGCACAAGTTACGTGCAACAAATGAAACATTCAGCGAGTTGACAGGAGTCTTCTTCAGCATGGACGAGGGGAATGAATAGCCGATTGACAATTCTTTCAGCTTAATGAAAGAAGCATCGTAGATGAAATCCTCAGCCTGCAATGAGCCGTAGTATTCTGAGGCGGAAACCTGTTTTGTATTCACCTCGCCTGACTCTGTCACACCGGGGAATACCATCATATAGTTGTTTTCCTCACCACGGTTCAAGGTACGTTTAGCCAAACCGTTTCCGGTAGCCAGCATCTCGGAATAAGAGAAGATATCACCACCGAATTTCATATCAAACAGTGCGGACAGTGTAATCCCCTTATAAGTAAAGGTAGGAGATACAGACATGGTCAGCTTAGGCTGGATATTACCGATAGGTTTGTTCACATATTCAGACTCATTGGTCACAGTCATGGGCAAACCATTTTCATTTACGATAATATCACCGTTTTCATTGCGCTTATAAAGCGATGTAGCATAAATCTCGCCTAATTTGTGTCCGGCGCGTGTACCTACTTTTACAGGGAAGTTTCCGTCACCGTTAAAGAACATATAGTTCACATTTTCTTCCGGAGCCAGTTCTTTCACCTTCGATACGTTGTGAGCCATATTCACATTCAAGTCAAAAGCAAAATCCTTTGTTTCTACCAGAGTGGAATACAACATCAGTTCCACGCCTTGATTGGTTACCATACCTGCATTTACCCATTGTCCTCCACTCCAGGGAGCTGCTGCGGGTACTTTCATAATCTGGTTCTTTGTCTTGCTGTAATAATAAGTAAAATCAAATCCCAGGCGATTGTTCAAGAACTTCATATCCAGACCCGCTTCGTAAGAAGTCGCGATTTCAGGCTTCAACTGGTCGTTCATCTTCACATTGTCTTTGGTCGGGGTCAATACACCATTATCGAATTTGAAAGAGTAGGTATTGTATAACTGATAAGGGCTTGTGTCCTTACCTACCTGTGCGGCAGACAGACGTGCCTTGGCAAATGTCACCCAGCTTGGCAACGGTTTGTCGATGGAGCGCAAAAAGTCGGAAACTACGAAACTGAGGTTGGCAGACGGATAGAAGAAAGAATTGTTACCTGACGGAAGAGTGGATGACCAGTCGTTACGGGCTGTCAAATCCAAAGACAGATATTCCTTCCACGCCATCTGTACAGAGCCGAACACCGAGTTCATGGCACGCTTGTAGCCATCCTCACTACCGGTTCTCAACAAATTGGCCGCATTCAGCATCCAGTTACCTTTGTCCACCATATTACCTACGCCCACGCCCAAAGTTTCCGAACGCTGGTACATAAAGTTACCACCGACATTGAAGCCCAGACGGAAGTTATCAGTCAACTGACGGTCACCCATCAAAATGACTTCAGCATTTGACTCGAAGAAGTTTTCTTCACTACGGTCCATTGAATCATTCGTAATCATGGAAGTATTGGCTTCTCCATTGATACCATCCCCCGCATTGGTGCTTTGCACTCTGGTACGGTAGTAGTCAAAAGCGTATTTGGCAGATAGATGCAGCCAATCAGTGAAATTGATTTTCATGCTATAATATCCGAAAGCACGCCAGCGTTCATCTGAATTCTGACGCTGATGCAATACATAATAAGGATTACGGATACTGGCAGTAGGTCCTGTCCAGTTCACATGCGCATGAGTTTCATCAGAATATTGTTTCAAGTCATCCAGACGGACGTTGTTAGGGATTCTCATCAACTGGGAAATAGCACCGTAATCACCATACAGTGGACGGTTATCGGCTTTTGTACGTGAAAGAGAAATTTTTCCGTCCATAGACACCCATTTGTTCAATTCCGTTCCTGCATTCAGGTCGGCATTCACACGGCTCAAACTTTCAGTGGGGAATACACCGTCATTGTCGGAGTATCCGAAAGAAGTACGGAAATGTGATTTCTCTGTACCGTTGCTGATAGATACGTTATGCGTATGCGAGAAACCGGTATCAAAATAATCTTTCAACTTATCCCCATAGTTAGAGTAAGCGTAAGTTTCTCCGTTCCAAGCCTCTTTCATGCTTCCATCCAATACCGGGCCCCAGCTTCCGCTATCCGTTTTGTCATACACCGCAGTCTTGGCATCTTTTGTATCAATATGTCCTTGTCCGTAACGGCGTTGCATATCCAATGTCTCGCCGATAGCTGTCCAAGTGAAGTTACCACTATAACGGATTCCGAAACCATCCTTCTTACTACCTTTCTTTGTCGTAATCAAGATAACGCCATTACCTGCACGTGAACCGTAAAGAGCAGCCGCATTCGGACCCTTCAAAACAGAAATACTCTCGATATCATCCGGATTAATGTCCATGGAAGCGCTACCACGGTCCACACCACCATAACGAGATGCGTCGGATGTAGTGTTGTCGCTGAAAGGAACGCCATCCACAATCCACAACGGCTGGTTATTGTCTGTCAGAGAAGAGTTTCCACGAATGGTGATCTTCGTAGAGCCGCCCAGACCGGTAGCCGAGGTATTCATCTGAAGGCCTGCCACCTTGCCCTGCAAGGCACTGGTTACCGAGGGGTCACCTGTCTTGTTCAGTTCATCGCTCTTCAGTTCCTGAACCGCATAACCCAACATTTTCTTCTCACGTTTGATCCCCAAAGCGGTTACCACCACTTCGCCAATCTGCTGTGTATCTTCCTGCATGGTTACATTCAGTACATTCTTGCCATCGGGCTTCAATGTTTCCGAACGGTAACCAATGTATGAGAACACAATCTCACCATTTCCGGGAACGGACAAAGAATAGTTACCTTCAAAGTCTGTAATCGTACCGGCTGTGGGATTTCCTTTCACTTGTACGTTTACACCAATCAAGGCTTCGCCTGTCGCATCAACCACTGTTCCGGTCACTGTATGTTCCTGTCCTGTCTGTTGAGGTGTCTGAGGCTCTCCGGATGCTGAAAGATAGACAATGTTATCCTCTATCTTATACGTAATTCCTTTGCCTTGCAAAGCCGCATCAAGTACAGACTGTAATGAACCGTTCTTCACATCAATGGCATTCACCGGCGTTTCAGCCAGTTTGTCATCATAGAAAAACTGATAGTTAGACTGTGATTTAATGTTCTTGATCACTGCTCCAAGCGTTGTCTTGGGAGTTGAAAGAACGATTTGCGCGCGGGTCCATTGTATGGGTGCAGCCACAAACAAAAGAATCAAAAGCGCCCTGAGTAATTTGGGCTTTCTCATTAATTGATTGCCTTTCATAATTTATAAATTCGTTAACACTGACTTGTTTTTCTCCAGTGAAGGGGTTCTCATTCCCCTTTCGAGAATAAAAACAGGCAGCTAAAAGAAAACACTTACTCCATCTCGTTCTTTTTTCTAAATTTTCTAGAAAAAACAGAGGAAAGGCAAAAGTAGTAATATCATCGGACTTTGACGTATAGAAGAAATACTTAAAAAGAAAAAGGGGATGTACTCTTGCAATGCTGCCAAAAGAGAACATCCCCCTCCAACCTCTCTTTATAAGAGAGAAGTGCATGGTGAAACTTTTATTTTACTTTTTCGTCTTTTGAAAATGAATAAGGCAAATCACTTTCTTGTGTTCCACGCTGCATATTCGGACGGTCGGTCATCTTGAAGTCAATAGTACCGCCTTGTAACAATTCGTTATGCTTCAAATAATTCTTGGTATAAACAGTACCGTTTACACGCATTTCATCTACATATCGGTTGGTATCGCTGTTATCCGATGCGGTTATTACCAAGTTCTTTCCGTTTTCAAAATGAAGTGTCGCCTTCTTGAACAACGGAGCACCCAGAATATACTCATCCGTACCGGGACATACCGGATAGAACCCTAATGCGGAGAATACATACCATGCCGAAGTCTGACCATTGTCTTCGTCACCGCAATATCCGTCCGGACCGGCTGTATACATACGGTTCATCACCTCACGCAACCAATATTGCGCTTTCCAAGGCTGGCCTGCATAGTCATACAGATAAATCATGTGCTGGATGGGCTGGTTTCCATGTGCATAGTTACCCATATTCATAACTGTCATTTCACGGATTTCATGAATCACCTGTCCATAATAGCTATCATCAAAGATAGGGGGAACCGAAAAGACAGAATCAAGCATGGTAACGAACATTTCCTTACCTCCCATCAAATCAATCAATCCCTGAGGGTCATGGAATACAGACCAGGAATAATGCCAGCTGTTTCCTTCCGTAAAGTCACCTCCCCACTTCAACGGTGAGAATTTAGGAGCGAATTTGCCGTCCTTCTGCTTGCCGCGCATCAGCTTGCTTTCCGAATCAAACAGGTTCTTGTAATTCATGGCACGCTTGGCAAAGAGTGCGATTTCCTTCTTCGGACGTTTCAATTCTTTCGCCAGCTGATAAATACACCAGTCATCGTATGCATATTCC
>ENA-OPCX01000818-OPCX01000818.1-human-gut-metagenome-genome-assembly--contig:-NODE-818-length-14717-cov-4.400150_pt1 | contig 14717 bp, 9 predicted proteins | sample MGYA00241570_ERZ501491 | MGnify/ENA primary metagenome ERZ501491 (study PRJEB25962, sample SAMEA2042620) | human gut metagenome | biome: human gut; feature: human-associated habitat; material: faeces... | reverse complement strand
TAGTAACACATTTATTAGTTTGTAAATGTGTCTACCTATATCAGGATAAGACAGTGAAGACCGTTTCATCAAGGGGTGACGGCCGTTACGCACTGAAGTAAGCAAAACAATGTACCGGAGTAAGCAAAGCAATGAAGTAAAAAGATGAAACCAAGCCTTCACTTAATCGAATTTTTCCATTATCTTTGTACCCGAATAGCAAGTAGAGCCGTGGGGCATCGTCCTCCTTCTTATTTTATTCTCCATTTTGAAGTATCACCGAAAAAGAACTGAAATATGAAAGGAATTATTCTTGCAGGTGGCAGTGCCACTCGTCTCTATCCGTTGTCCAAGGCTATCTCCAAGCAGATAATGCCCGTCTACGACAAGCCGATGATATACTACCCGCTCTCTACACTGATGTTGGCGGGGATTCGCGAAGTGCTTATTATCTCTACTCCACGTGACTTACCCATGTTCCGCGAGCTGCTGGGAACCGGTGAAGAACTCGGTATGTCCTTTTCCTATAAGATACAAGAGAATCCCAACGGACTGGCACAAGCCTTTGTGCTGGGTGCAGAGTTCTTGGACGGCGGACCGGGCTGCCTTATTCTGGGCGACAACATGTTCTACGGTCAAGGCTTCTCCGCCATGCTGAAGCGTGCCGCTTCCATAGACAAGGGTGCCTGCATCTTTGGTTATTACGTCAAGGACCCCCGTGCCTACGGTGTAGTGGAGTTTGATGCCAACGGCAAAGCCGTCTCGCTGGAAGAAAAGCCTGCCAATCCTAAAAGCAACTATGCCGTCCCCGGACTGTACTTCTACGACTCCACCGTGACAGAGAAAGCCGCCTCCTTGAAGCCCTCTGCTCGCGGCGAATACGAAATTACCGACCTCAACCGTCTCTATCTGGACGAGGGCACGCTGAAAGTGGAGCTCTTCGGCCGTGGCTTTGCCTGGCTCGACACCGGCAATTGCGACAGCCTGCTGGAAGCCAGCAATTTTGTCGCCACCATCCAGAACCGTCAAGGCTTCCGCGTGAGCTGTATCGAAGAGATTGCCTGGCGCAAGGGCTGGATAGATGTAGACCAGCTGTATCGCTTGGGTGAACAGCTTGGCAAGACCGAATATGGCAAATACCTGATGGAACTGGCTGAATCGAAGCGATGAACTCTTTGTTCCCCAAAAAGAGAAGGAGAATAGTTCTCCTATAAAGGCCCGCTGACTTTAATTTTTAATTTATAATTTTTAATTCTCATGAAGACTTATCTCGTAACCGGTGCCGCCGGTTTTATCGGCGCCAACTATATTAAATATATCCTGGCAAAACATAATGATATTAAAGTGGTGATACTGGATGCCTTGACCTACGCAGGCAATCTGGGCACCATTGCCAATGACATTGACGATGAACGTTGCTTTTTTGTAAAAGGTGACATCTGCGACCGCGTGCTTGCCGACGAACTGTTTGCCAAGTATAAGTTCGATTACGTAGTGAATTTTGCTGCCGAGAGCCACGTAGACCGTAGCATAGAGAATCCCCAGCTTTTCCTGATGACCAACATCCTGGGTACACAAAACTTGCTCGATGCCGCCCGCCGTGCCTGGGTCACGGGTAAGGACGAGTCCGGTTATCCCACTTGGCGCAAAGGCGTTCGTTACCATCAAGTGTCTACCGACGAAGTTTACGGCTCACTTGGTGCCGAAGGCTACTTCACAGAGCAAACCCCGCTCTGCCCGCACAGCCCTTACAGCGCCAGCAAGACGAGTGCCGATATGGTAGTGATGGCCTATCACGACACCTATAAGATGCCCGTCACTATCACCCGCTGTTCCAACAACTACGGTCCTTATCACTTCCCCGAAAAGCTGATTCCGCTTATCATCAAGAATATTCTCGAAGGCAAGAACCTCCCCGTCTATGGCGACGGCAGTAACGTGCGTGACTGGCTCTACGTGGAAGACCACTGCAAAGCTATCGACCTGGTTGTCCGCGAGGGTGTGGAAGGCGAAGTCTACAACGTAGGCGGTCACAACGAAAAGACCAATCTTGAAATCGTGAAGCTGACTATTGCCACCGTCCGCCGCTTGATGGAGGAAGAACCCCGTTACCGTGCAGTGCTGAAGAAACAAGTAAAAGCCGCCGACGGCACGATTGACATCAGCTGGATAAACGAAGACCTTATCACCTTCGTCAAAGACCGCCTAGGTCACGACCAGCGTTATGCCATCGACCCCACAAAGATTACCAATGCCCTGGGCTGGTATCCGGAGACGAAGTTCGAGGTCGGCATCGTCAAGACCATTGAATGGTACCTGAACAACCAGCCGTGGGTGGAAGAAGTGACCAGCGGTGATTATCAGAAGTATTACGAACAGATGTATGGAGGGAGAGGTTAAGGTTTAGGGATTAGGGTCTAACCGCTAATCCTTAACCTCTAACCTCTCAATTCAGCGCCACCGCTAACAGTAATCCTAAGAACAGCATATTGCGCGACGTCTCGCCCAGTATGCTGTTCAGCTTTTTACCGCTACCTATCTGTATCATTTTGCGCCACGTCAGTGCGTGCATATAGAGATAGACGCAGGGAGCCCAGATAAATTCCAGCGGAGTCAGCTTGCCCGTGTAGACAAACCAGAAGCAGAGCAGCACGGCGGCGATGCCCAGTGCCAGATACATATTCTCACCGAACTTCTTGCCGTAGCGTACCACCAGCGTACACTTGCCGCTCACGGCATCCTGCTCGCGGTCGCGATAGTTGTTCACCATCAGCAAGGTGTCTATGGCGAGGCCACTGACGAGCGACAGCACCACCACATCCATATTCAGCGTATAGGCCTGCACGTAGTAGGTGCCGCATACGGGCACGAAGCCGAAGAACACCAGCACCAGTACGTCGCCCCAGCCCCGATAGGAGAGCAGCGTGGTATAGAGGAAAGCAAACAGTATGCACACCACGCCCAGCACCACCAGTTCCCAGCCTCCGTGGGGCAGCTGCCCCCAGACGGTGAACAGCACTGCCAGCCCTGCCAGGCACGACAGTGTCAGTGCGATGCCGATGCCGGTTTTCATGGCTGCCGGCGTAATCCAACCTTCGGCGCAGGCGCGCTGCGGCCCCAGCCGGTCTTCCCGACGGTCGGTCCCTTTCTGGAAGTCGAAGAGGTCGTTGATAAAGTTGGCGGCAATCTGCATGCCGCAGGCAAAGAGGGCGCACAGCAGGGCGGGTGCGGTCTTGAACTGTCCGTCGCTGAAGGCAAGGGCACTGCCCAGCAATACCGGGATGATGGCTCCCGTCAACGTCTTGGGGCGGGCGGCGAGAAACCATGCGTAGGGTGAATTCTGTTTAATCTCGTTCATCGTAGTTCCAATTTAGTTCGGCATCTGCCAGCAAAAATACTGAAAATCCCTATATTTGTACCCACTTATGATGAAGAAGTTAGTCTACATATCCATTCTTTCTCTGCTGCTCTTGTCTTCCTGCCGTTCCAAGCGGATGATTACCGTGTCGTTGCCGCAGCCAGTCATGCAGGCAGACAGCACGCAGCTTGGCGATACTATCGGGTTGCCTGCCCGCCTTTCGCCGATGTTCACCTTTGACCAGTCTGATTTGCGTAATGTCCGCCGCCAGCCGGCGAAGGGCGAGGTAAAGAAACAGCAGATAAAGAAAACGGCACCGGTACAAAAGGTAATTGTGCAGCGAGGTACAAGAATCACATCGAAAACCACCCACGTAGGCTCGGCCTATAAGGGCGTCAGCCGCATTAAGACGTACGACTTCACGCATCGCGACGTGCCTGCCGCCTTCGAGGGCTTCCGCATCGCCTTTGTCTCCGACCTGCACTACAAAAGCCTGCTGAAGGAGGAGGGATTGAAGGACCTGGTCCGCCTGCTCATAGACCAGAAGGCCGACGTGCTGCTGATTGGCGGTGACTTTCACGAAGGCTGCCAGTACGTGCCGCCCGTCATGGCTGCCCTGGCGCAAGTGAAGACGCCGTTGGGCACCTATGCCGTGCTTGGCAACAATGACTACGAGGCTTGCTATGACGACATCGTGCGCGAAATGAGGCATTATGGCATGCATCTGCTGGAGCATAAGGTGGACACCCTGCGGCGTGGCGGTGAGCGGATTCTTGTGGCGGGCGTGCGCAATCCTTTCGACTTGGGCAAGAACGGCACATCGCCCACACTCGGCCTTTCGCCCGACGATTTCGTAATCCTGCTGACGCATACGCCAGACTATGCCGAGGACGTCCCGGTGACAAACTCCGATCTCATCCTGGCCGGACACACGCATGGCGGGCAGGTGACGCTGTTCGGGCTTTATGCACCGATAGTCCCCTCGCACTACGGGCAGCGGTTCCTCTCCGGGCTGAAGTACAACTCAAAGAACATCCCGATGATTGTCACCAACGGCATCGGCACTTCGCAGAAAGCCATCCGCATGTTTGCTCCCGCAGAGGTGGTGATGATTGTGCTGCACCGGCTGACGGACTGATTTATTCTTCGGGCATCAGCACCACTCCCAGTTTCTTCTTGCCATCCATCTTTACCACCATTGGCTGGTGGAAATGTACATGCCGCAGGTACTTCGTCTCGTGTACGGCAGGCTGTGCATTCAGGAATTCCTGGTTGTATACGCCGTCATTCATAAAGGCGTTGATGGTAAAGTATCCCACTCCAAAGGAGGTCAGGTTCTGGAAGAAGTGGGTTCCCTGGCTGGGGTCTACCCGGTAGTTGGTCAGTCCGGCTTCCACTATCACGCGGGCAGCGCTGATGTGCGGCCACTTCACGGGGATGCCGAGCCAGGTGTCACTGCTACCCCAGCGTCCGGGACCTACAAGGACATAGTTGCGGCCTTCGTCCAGGAACTGCTGGTTCAGCTTCTCTATCTCCCAGGCAATCTCCTGGTTGTGGGAGGCACTATAGTCGTCTGTCTTCACATAGATAATGTCATGTATCTCGTTCATGATGCCATGTCCCAATGAGTTGTTGGAACGGAGCAGTACCTGGTCGTCCGGAATGGCGGTAAGGTCTTCATCCAGCATCTCCTTGGTGTCGACTATCGGGCGGATTTGCAGCAGGTAGAAGGTGCCGGTTTTGTCCTTCTCGCGGCTCATGGTGGCGGCAAACTCTATCTCTACGGGACGGCGCATCTCCTGCTCTCCGTATTTCAAAGCCAGTTGCAGGATGCGTGGCAGGGGGAATACGTCGTGTTGCAGGATGTTGGCAAAGGTGATGACTTTGCGTCCGCCGGGATAAAGCCCGTCGCGGATAATCTGGTCGTAAGGGTCGTAGGTGGAGGCTATGTAGTTCAGTGCTCCGTCCTTTTCCGCTTCTTTGACGTGCAGTTTCAGCAGGTTGAAGCCGTCGTCGATGGAGAAGTCGTGACCGGCATTGCGCAGGTCGAGGGCATAGAAGCGGGTCTGAGTCTCTTTGAGGGCAATCTCCATTTCGCTGGTTTGCAGCACCTGGTTGGGGTGATAGGGCGAGAAGCGGAGCGTCATGCCACCGTCCACGATGTATTTACCTAAACCGAGCGCCAGATTGACGATACCTTCTTCTGCCTTCTCGTCGCCGATGGGGTAGTAGTTGAGCGAACGTGCCACACCGGACATGCTGGGGTAGTAGCGGTCACCATACTGGTTGCCCACTACCTCTTGCAGGATGACAGCCATCTTTTCCTGGTCGATAACGTTGCTCGTTGCCTGCATGTATGCCTTCGAGTCGCGGAAGTAGACCGAAGCATATACTCCCTTGATGGCATCGCTCAGCATGCGCAGCATCTCGTACTTGTCGTCTAGATAGGGAATCATATAGGTGTTGTAGATACCGGCGAAGGGTTGGTAGTGCGAGTCTTCCAACAACGAGGACGAACGGATGGCAAGGGGCGACTTCACCACGTCGAAGAAGGTGAAGAAGTCCTCCACCAGGCGGTCGGGCAGCTTTGCTTTGAGGAAGTAGCGCAGGATGACGTCATCGTCGGCATCGGACAAGGCTATCTGATACAGATTGTTGGTATCCATAAACTCGTCGAACACATCGGTACAGAGCACGATGGTCTTGGGGATGGCGACACGGGCATTCTCAAACTCTTCGAACTCGGGGTGATGCTTCACCAGGTTGTCGATGAAAGCCAGTCCGCGCCCCTTGCCTCCCAGCGAACCGTCGCCAATACGGGCAAAGTTGGAGTATCGGTCAAAGCGGTCGCGCCTGAAGACTGCCACTACTCCCTGGTTTTTCATCTTGCGGTATTTCACGATAGCCTCGAAGATAATTTTACGGTGGGCATCCACGTCTTGCAAGCTATTCCAGGTGATGGGCCGCAGGAACTCTGCCACGGGAAACATGGCACGTGAGTAGAGCCAGCGGCTGACGTGGTTGCGGCTGATGTGGTAAAGGAATGATTCTGCCGGAACAGCAAAAAGAATGTTCTGCAGCTCTTTGAGATTCTTTACGCGGGCAATCTCTTCCAGCGTGTCCGGGTTGCGGAAGATAAAGTCGCCGAAGCCGAAATTGTCTGATACAATACGGCGCAGGTCCACATCCATCTTTTTGGAATTCTTGTCGATGAAGGCGGCATCGTATTTGGCTGCATACGCTGCGTTGTCCGATTCGCTGGACTGTATGATAAGGGGTACAAACGGGTCTTCCTTGCGGATGGCGGCACAGAGCTTGATACCGGCCAGTCCGTCCTTCTCGCCCCGTTCTACGCGGGGGAAGCGTACGTCGGTGATGACACCTAATATATTATTCTTATATTTTTGGTAGATGCCAAAGGCTTCTTCATAGGTACGTGCCAGTACAATTTTGGGACGTCCCCTCATGCGCAGTGTGCGCTGGTGGGCATTCAGTGCTTCAGTAGAGAATTCCTGGCTCTGCTTCAATACGAATTTATACAGATTGGGCAGGATGGAGGAGTAAAAGCGGATGCCGTCTTCCACCAGCAGGATGAGCTGCACACCCACTTCGTTGACGTCGTGCTCCAGGTTCATCTTGTCCTCTATCAGCTTGATGATGGAAACCAGCAAGTCGGTGTTTCCCAGCCAGCAGAACACATACTCAAAGGGACTGAGGTCTTCATTGGCAATACGCTTGGTGATGCCGTGGCTGAAAGGGGTAAGTATCACCATCGGAATCTGTTCATACAGGTTTTTGATGTATCGTGCCACGTCGAAGCTGTCGTTGTCTCCCGTGCCCGGCATGCAGATGATGAGGTCGAAAGAGATGGAGGACAGCTGTGTCAGCGCCTCCTCGCAAGTGGAAACCTGCGTGAAACGGGGAGGGTAGCGCAAGGAGAGCGAAGTGTATTCATTGAATATCTTTTCGTCGATGCGGCCGTCATCTTCCAGCATGAAAGCATCGTAAGGATTGGCTATCAGAAGGACGTTGAAAATGCGCCGTGTCATGAGGTTGGCAAACTGTGTGTCCTTGAAATAGAGCTGGTTTAATTTGAACTTACTGAGCATGGCTTCTCATGATTTGTTGGTTTCGGAAGGCAAAAGTAATAGAAATCGAACCTATTCGGATAGTTTTTCGACCGTTTTTTTTATATTTATGCGTAATATTGCATCCGAAAAACAATATATGACCTATGTCTGCTCCATATCCGTTTCCATATAAATCCGTTGCATGTACATTTCTGCTGTTATGGGTGTTCGTTTTTTTGTCCGCTGACTTGTTTGCCGGTTCATTCCGCACCTTGGGTATCAAGGAGGGATTGGGCAGTCGGCAAGTATTCCAGATAAACAAGGATTCGGCCGGATTTGTCTGGGTGTATACTCATGTCGGGATAGATCGTTATGACGGGAATGAAATCAAGCATTACAAGTTGGACGGAATGGTTGATTCCAGGGACAATATCCAGTCTTCCACTACCATGATGTGTGATAAGGAGGGTATTGTCTGGGTTGCATTGAAGAATGGAAAAATCTATGCATACAACAAACTGACGGACTCTTTCCAATTGCGTGTGGACTTGGCCGATTACCTGCCTTCTCCGGTATTGTATAATATGCTGTTTGATGACGAAAACCGTTTGTGGTTGTGTATGTCGAAGGGGCTTTATTCTTGGGAAGAAAGTGCAGGACTGTCTTTTGCCGGATTGAAGGGGCAATCTGTCCGTTGCATGGTCCAAATGGAAGATGAAGTGTTTTTTGCAGGCACCGACAAGGGTGTCTTCCGGCTGACGAAGGCAGGAGCGGCAGGTTCTTCGTCTTTTGAGACGAGGCCGGTTGACCTGCATACAGAGATGCATGTGGAATCGCTCTATGTCTTCGGAGCGAAGCTGTTCATCGGTACCTTTTCAAACGGCGTATTTGTGCTTGACGGTCCCGAAGGGCAAATACATTCCTTGAATGACCGGATTCCTCATGTGCCTATCCGTTCGTTTGCAAGGACAAAGGATAATTTGCTGCTGGTGGGAGCCGACGGTGCAGGTGTTTTTTGCATGGATGTCGCTACCGGAGAACTTTTGAACCATTATATGAATAACGGGGATGATGACAAAAGCTTGAGTGGTAATACGGTATCCGATATTTGTGTGGATGAATCCGGAGTTGTATGGATTGGCACTTCTACGAATGGCATCAGCTATCTGGATCCGGAGATGCCGGATGTCTATAGAATCAGGCACGAACGCAATAATGATAATTCCCTGAAGTCGGACCATGTAAATGTGATGTTTCAGGACTCGGAGGGAGATTATTGGTATGGTACAAACAACGGCGTCAGCCTCTATCAACCTCGGTCACGCAAATGGACCCACTATCTGGACGGTACGGAATATAGTGGCAAAGTGGTATTGGCACTTGCCGAAGACTCCGGGGGAAACATCTGGGTAGGTGGCTATGGTATCGGTGTCTATTGTATTCATAAACAGACCGGACGGGTACAGAAGAAAGAGAAAAGAAATGCACATCCGGAGAAGGGAATGGCCACCGACTATGTTTATGCCATTTATGCGGAAGGGGATTATGTCTGGTTCGGTGGTATTGAAGGAGAGTTTACCCGTTACGATATACGGACGGATACTTATACATATTACCCGATTGATTGCATAGGTGACATAAAGCCGGGTAAGGGGGGCTCATTACTGATTGCCGGTTGCAGCGGGTTGGCCGTCTTTGATAAGAAGTCGGGAGACACGCAGTGGCATCAGACGTTTGGAGACATCTCTCTGCATTATCCTGTCCGTTGCCTGATGCAGTCCTCATCCGGTGATATTTGGCTGGCGACAGACGGGGAAGGCCTTATACGTGTTGGTCCGGATGGGAAAGAGGCGCATGCCTATACCGTAGATGACAATCTGGTTTCCAATTCCATCAACAGCCTGCTGGAGGATAACGAAGGGCGTATCTGGTTCAGTACGGAGAAGGAATTGTATTGCTTGGACTGCTCCCGGGATATTATCATCAGTGCCAATGATTTTTTGGATGTCAGCTGGGGATATTACAACCCGAATGCTGCCCTTAAGTTGAAGAATGGATGTCTTGCTTTCGGTACTGCAGAAGGGGTTCTTTCCTTTCTCCCGTCTTTGGACTTAGGGCCCCATGTGTCTGTTGAGCTGATTCTGACAGACTTTAAACTGCTTTATGAATCGGTCAAAGCGGGAATGAAAGGCTCTCTTTTGCAAACGAATATCAATGATACCCGGAAAATAGATTTGAAGTATAATCAAAACTCCTTCTCTATTTCCTTCTCTGCCATCAACTTTGCAGTCCCGCATCGTATCAGGTATGAGTATAGGCTCGAAAATCACAATGAAGAGTGGGAACACTCCAATTCAGTGCGGAACGTGAGCTATATGAATCTCTCGTCCGGTAAGTATGTATTCCGCTTGCGGGCATTTGATAAGTACACCGGGCAGCAGGTGGGAGAAAGAAGTCTGGACATTGTCATTCATAACCCTTACTGGGTTTCGTGGTGGGCGCTGCTCCTCTATTTCATCTTGTTGTCTGTCTTTGTGTACATGTTTGTGCAGTATAGGAGGCATAAGGTGAACGAGGGGCGTATAAGGGACAAGATACGTTCCTTTATCAGTATAGCCCATGATATCCGTACACCGGTTACTTTAATAAAGGCTCCGCTGAGCGAGCTCGAAGCGCAGGAGGGACTTCCGGAGCAGGGTAAGAAAACCGTTGCGGTGGCTATGAAGAATGTGGAAAAACTGATGGGAATGATTACTCAACTGCTTGAGTTGCAGAAAACGGAACTGCATGCCGAGGAGTGTCTGAAGGTTTCTCCATACGACATTAAGGCTTATCTGGAGGAAAAAATGGCGGAGTTTCACTTAGCCGCCATGCAGAAGAGCGTCGGGATAGAGTTGGAGGTGGAGCCGGATATGCCCAAGGTTTGGATTGACCGGGAGAAGATGGATCATATCATAGACAATCTGCTCTCCAATGCCTTGAAGTATACAGAGAAGGGAGTCATTCACATACTGGTGAAGACTGCAAGAAAGAAGTGGACTATTGAAGTGAAGGATACGGGTATCGGCATTCCGAAAGAGGAGCAGGGCAATATTTTTCACGAATATTATAGAGCCCAGAATGCCATGAACTTTGAGGAAACCGGTTCGGGTATCGGTCTGATGATTACGCGCCGCATTGTGAAACAGCATCACGGCACTATCTCTTTCAGTAGCGTGGAAGGGCAGGGAACTACGTTTACGGTAACTTTCCCGCAGAGGATAAAGGCGAGCGTGGCGGTGGAAGCGAAGGCTGACGGCCGGGAAGAAGCTCAGGCCGCTACCGGGGCTGTGCATGAAGAAACGGAACGTGCCGGGAAGAATGTCCTTCTTCTGGCGGAGGACGATGCGGATATGAGGGAGTATCTGGTGGACAGCTTGTCTTCCGAATATAAGGTAGTTGCCGTGCCCGACGGCGGAAAGGCATTGGAGACGGCAAGGGAAATCAATCCTGATATCATTATCTCGGACATTGTGATGCCGGTACTGGAAGGTGATGAATTGTGCCGGATTCTGAAATCATCGGTAGAAACAAGCCATATACCTATTATATTACTGACCGCACTGAGTGAGAGGGAAAATATCATCTTCGGACTGGAGGCCGGTGCCAATGACTACATCATCAAGCCTTTCGACTTGTCTGTGCTGAAAGTGCGTATCAGGAATATTCTTCAGAATAGGCAGCATTTGCGCGAAACCGTGTTGGCGATGGATGCGCAGCCCGAAGAGACAGACTATACCAGCCAGTTGGACAAGGAGTTCCTGGACAAGGTTATGAAAGTGATTGAGGAGGAGTTGTCCGATTCGGAATTCTCCATCAATGACTTCTGCCGGATGCTGGGCATGAGCCGCACTTCTGTCTACAATAAGATAAAGACGCTGACCGGGCAGGGACCGAATGACTTCATCCGCATTGTCCGTTTGAACAAGGCAAAAGAGCTGCTGGTTTCCCGGAAATATTCGATAGGGGAAGTGGCGAATATGGTCGGATTTTCTGACCCGAAATATTTCAGTACATGCTTCAAAAAGCAGTTTGGTACCAGTCCCAGCAAAATTTAGAGCCATGAAGACTGCTTTTGAACCACTGCTGACAAGTATTAAACCTTTTTTGTCAGAGAATAAACCCTTGTCTCCCTGATAGTGCGTAATATTGTGGACAGTAAACAATATTAAAAAACGCATATAAAAAATGGAAACGTATTTAGGTCTTGATTTAGGAGGCACGAAGTTGCTGATTGGCGAAATGGATAGCCGTGGCAACATTTTGAGGTATAAGAAATATGACTCCGGTTACTTTAATCAGCAGGCTGCGCTGGAAATCATCAAGTCGTCGCTCGATGATTATATCCGTACCGTGGGCTGGTATGACCAGAAACCGGTAGCGATGGGTGTTGGCCTGATAGGGCGTGTAGATCCCAACGAAGGTGTCTGGCTGCAGATTGACCCGAGCAGGACACAGCGGATTGAGTTGGCAAAGGAACTGTCGGACATATATGGCATGCCTTGCCATATAGACAATGATGTGAAGAGCGCTACAAGAGCCGAACGCGTCTGGGGATTCGGACAAATTTCCAAAAACTTCATATACGTAAATGTAGGTACAGGCATTGCCGTGGGTACGGTGATAAATGGGAGACAAATCCGTGGCAGCCATTTCAATGCCGGCGAAGTGGGACACGTGCGTGTAGGTGTGAACATAGGCATTAAATGCGGTTGTGGACGGATGGACTGTGTGGAGGCGATTGCTGCCGGCATAGGTTTTGACAATTGTGCCCGTCTGCTCCGCAATCAGTATGAAACCAGCCTGCATATTCCGGCAGAAAAAGGAGAACGGGTGATTGTGAGTGAGGTGTTTGCACTCAGTCAGAAAGGTGACCCTCTTTGTACGGTGCTGGTGGAGAATGCAGCTGAGGCGCTTGCCAATCTTATCATGAATCTGGTACGTGTGATTGACCCGGACACGGTGGTGTTGGGTGGAGGCATTGTGGCCGACGGGTATATGCACGAGAAGATTCTGGAGAAACTTCATCCTACGACCATGCGTTTTGTCAGCAACGGGGTTGTCATTACGAAACTGAATCCCGGATTTATCGGGCTTCTGGGGGCCGGCGCGGTGGCGATGAATATGTGATTAGGAATTAATGATTAAGAATATGAAAATAACAATAACAAAGAATGAAAAGGAGTTTGACTGCACGGCTGCATGGCGCATCATCGGGCAGATGTTGAATGAACCGGAGAGTGTGATAGGACTTTCGACGGGACGTACTACCGGCAATCTTCATCGGTTGGTGGGAGAAATCTATACTAAATATCCGTTTAAGGTGGATACCGTTACTTTCTTCGGATTGGATGAGGTAACGAATGTGCCGCGCGAATATGCCGGAGCATGCTACACGATGCTGAAAACGGAGTTGATGGATACATTGGGCATCAAGGAAGAGAATTTTTTGATGCTGCCTACCATTTCTGGTGATTTTGAACAGTCATGCAGGGATTTCCAGCAGGAAATTGCGAACCGTGGCGGTATTGATTTGCTGATTTTAGGGTTGGGTGAGAACGGACACCTGGGATTCAACCAGCCGGAATCTCCCTTTGGCGGTGAAGCATGGGTGACCCGGATGAATGTGGAACTGGAAGAACGCATCCGTAGAGAAACGGGTACTCCTCCCGATAAAGAGTTGGGAGGGGCTACTTTGGGAATAAAGAACATTATGCAGGCACGCCGGATTGTACTGGTTGCCAAAGGGACTAATAAAGCGGATATTGTCAAGCGGATGCTTGAAGGGCCTGTGACAACAGATGTTCCTGCTTCCATCCTTCAGCTTCATCCCAACTGTGAATTTCTGCTGGATGAGGCGGCGGCAAGCATGCTTAACTGCTAAGTCGCCTTGCAGGCGGCTGATAACTAATTATTTGAATTAATAATCAAAATACTATGACACAACAAGAAAAACAAATAAACTATATGGGGCCATTCATCACGATGGTGTTCTTGTTCTTTATTGTAGGTTTCCTTACGACTGCCAATACTCAGTTTCAGGGTCCTCTGAAAGAAACTTTTCTTTCGGAAGTGGGCGGGTTGAAAAATACTTTTGCTACTTTGATTACTTTCTCCTGGTTCCTTGCTTATCCGGTTTGTGGAGGGGTAGGCTCGTCGTGGATTAGCAAATACGGATATAAAGGAACATTGATGCGTGGATTGCTGGTGATGATTGTGGGACTTGGTTTGTTCTTTGCCTCTTCCTATTTCACAGTACACTTTCCTGAAGCGAATTGGCATGCAGGAAATAATGTTATCCCTGGAGGGTTCTTGATTTTCTTACTGGGTTCTTTCGTGGTAGGGGCTTCGGCCACCATTCTGCAAGTGGTTATAAATCCTTATCTGACGGCTTGCCATGTCAAGGGTACCCAGTCCATTCAGCGTTTGGCTATAGGCGGTTCCGCCAATTCTGTGGGAACTACGCTTGCTCCTTATTTCGTGACCGGTGTCGTGTTCGGCGGTCTGTCTATGGAGGACATTCAGATTGACCAGCTGATGGTTCCGTTCCTGGCATTGATGGCTGTTATTTCTTTGATTGTATTGTTGTTGATGAAATTGTCTTTGCCCGATATCCAAGGAACCAGGGTAGAGAAGGGAGAAAAGCTGGAAAAAAGTGTATGGTCCTTCCGTCATCTGACATTGGGCGTGGTGGCTATCTTCTTTTATGTAGGAGTGGAAGTCTGTATCGGGGCCAATATCAATCTGTACGCCATCGAGATGGATTATGCTTCTCCGGCACTGATGGCTACGCTCTATTGGGGTGGTATGCTTGTGGGCCGCCTGGTGGGGAGCAGCCTGAGCAGAATTTCTCCCCGCGCTTCCGGACCGATCCAGTCTTCTTCTCCAATCACAAATTCACGGCGTCCGCTAAGTACCACTTCGTCATTTTTATGAAGAATCAGGTTCGGATCTACTTCCTTCACCACTCTTTTTTGACGAATCCGTTCTACAAACAGCCGTTTATCATTTTTACATAGATAAGCTTCGAGTTCACTGACTTTCTTTCCTTTGTCAAACCATTCATTGGTGATTTTATAAGCACGGAACACAACCGGACGAAGAGCCGGGGAAAATCCGGGTTCATCAGCTTCCGATGTTCCCATTTGAGCCTCCAATTCCTTGCAGTCGGCTTTCACCTTATCCAGTCCGCCCAGCATTTTGGGGCCGAGGGAAGCCAGAATCCATGCAGAACCGGCTGTACCGAAGATATAAGTTACAGCGTAAGCTAC
>ENA-OPCX01000811-OPCX01000811.1-human-gut-metagenome-genome-assembly--contig:-NODE-811-length-14784-cov-3.583135_pt1 | contig 14784 bp, 15 predicted proteins | sample MGYA00241570_ERZ501491 | MGnify/ENA primary metagenome ERZ501491 (study PRJEB25962, sample SAMEA2042620) | human gut metagenome | biome: human gut; feature: human-associated habitat; material: faeces... | reverse complement strand
AAGAGCCAGTCGCCCGCGCTGTCGAAGAACCGCCGCAGATGCACCACGGGGTCGAAGAGGTAGTTATAGTCGCCGATGATGACGTCGCACCATTCGCTCAGATCCAGCCCCAGCTCGAAGGGGCAGACCGTGAACTGCTTTGCGGCGTCGGCCAGCGCGGCCCGGTCGAAGCGGCCGGTGCCGTCGTCCAGAAGGGCTTTCAGGGCCGTGTTCACCCGGTCGTAGTAGCCGTTTGCGTAGGGGCAGAGCTCCGGCAGGCAGGCGGGATGTCCCTCTGCGTCCGGATGCAGGCAGACCTTTTCCTTGGCGGTCAACGTCACACTGCGCAGGGCAAGCTCTGGCTGGGCCGTATGCAGCCGGGTCAAGGCATCCTCGGCGGCAGTCTGGGTCGTGTTGCGGGCCGTGAGATAGAACAGCTTTTCTCCGTTGCCTTCGCCCATGGCTTTCAGTGCGGGGAAAAGCGCGCTCATGGTCTTGCCAATGCCGGTAGGAGCCTGACAGAACAGCCGCGTACCGCCCTTGCAGTCGGCGGTCTTGCCAGCGCGGCAGGCGCGGTAGATCTCGCCCGCCATAGCCCGCTGTCCGGGCCGGTACTGCGCAAACGGGAACTGCAGTGCCTCAAGGCTCTGAGTACGCTTTACATCCCACGCTATCCGGCGCTGTGCCCACGGAGCATACTGGCACAACAATTTGTCAAGAAATTCATCCAGCTCCTGCTGCGTAAAGCGGCGGATAAAGCGGATGATCTGATCGGTGTCTATCTGATAATAAGTCAGCCGGACGTTCAGTTCCGGCAGGCTTTGCTGTGCGGCATAAATGGCACCGTACACCATGCCCTGTGCCCAGTGGCAGGGGTTCATATCCTCAGTGATCTCTTCCGACGGCACAGCGGTGGTCTTGATCTCATCAATGACTACCGTGCCAGTCTCATCGGTAAAAATGCCGTCAGCCCGGCCCTCAAGGGTAAAAGTGATGTCCTCTGCCTGCCGCTCTACGGAGAGAAATACCTCAGCCTGATAGCCGCCTCCGGCAGCTTTTTGCAATTTGCGGTGGATGTGGGCACCTTCCAGTGCACGGTCAAATCCTGTAAACCGGCTGTCAATGCTGCCGGTCCGCAGCAGAAATTCCACCAGCTGCCGGATGGGCAGATGAACCGTTGCCAAAGCATTTCACCTCCGCTTTTGGGATACACTGACGAACCGGTAATTTCTCTTCAGACACGATTCGGGCCATTCCATCGCCCGCCCGATTGCCTCACGGCAACAGGGTCCCATCCAAGCGGACGGTCTTCAGAGAAACTCCCGGTTCGTCGACGTAAACTGATTATTTCAGGCCGAACATCTCCATGCATTCTGCTGCCGCTTCATCCACTTTGCCAAAATCCACCGCTGCACGGTAATAGGTCTCCAACTCATCGTGGCAGCTCTTGGCCTGTGCCATCAGGGCACTGGCCTGTTCCAGCAGTTCGGCGGCAGCACGCTCGTTAAAGCGCAGCCGTGCCCGGTACGCTGCCAGATTTTCCCTGTCAAGGAAGCGGGTGCACCGCACAGCCTGCACACTGGGCAGATGCACCGGATGCCAGCGATTATCCGTCAGGAAGGCAAGCTTCAGCTCCGGGATCAGGATATGGTCGATCTTATCCTCCGGGTGCATGGCGCATGGACAGGTAATAATGTGGTAGCCCCGCGTCAGGGCTTCGGCACGAATCAGCTCCAGCAGCAGGCGGGACACCGCGCCGTAGTCATCCCGGAACACGATGAACTTATCCGCCAATGCCTGTGCAGTGCCCTGATAAAACACTTCACCCTTGGGGGTGACGGCGGAAAGCAGGCGCAGCTCTTCGCTGCCAATGCCTTCCGTGCGCGGCATCACCCGGGTGCACAGCCGTTTGACATAACGGCGCACCTTGTCAAAATTGGCGCTGCAGGCTTCGGCGCGGCGGCTGTCCAGCAAAAGACTGCCTGCCGATGCAATATATCGTGCAGCGCGGCTGCGCAGCAAGGCGTTGCGGGCAAACAGCGCCTTGACCTCATCGGTGCACTGGTGCAGCTTTTCTGCATCGATGGTGTGGTACAAACTCACCACCACTTCGTCCGCACCGGGAGCATCCGGCTCCACCACATGGGGCGCAGTGGCATCCACGATGGCCCTGTGCTGCCCGGGCAGGATCACGCCGTCCAGACTGTCCGGGTCGCTGGCACAGTGGATGCGCTGCGTCAGTTCGCCGCGCTGTTCGGCAGCACGGGCAAGCCGCTTCATCAGGGTGGATTTGCCGCAGCCCGGCCCGCTTTTGATCAGGTACATCTGCATACCGGGTTCGTGGCGCAGCGGTTCAAAATAGCCCTTGAAACCGGAAGGCGTTGTGGCACCCAGAAAGAAATCAATGGAATCACGTCGTGCAGCTTCCATAATCGAACACCTCTCTTTTTGTTTTAGAGTATGCAAAAGGAAGGTGTTTGGTTCTTGCAGCGGGAATGATTCAGTCTTTATGATAGGTATGTTTGCACACCGTTTCAATGCTGTCCCGCAGGGCAGTAAAATCAGCAAAGGCTGCAGGCTTGTTCTGCGGGCTGCGCAGCAGAGCGGCAGGGTGGAAGGTACCCATGAACAGGATGCCGCCCTTTTCGTACAGCTGGCCATGCTCCTTGGTCACGGAGAAATCCTTTCGGATCATCCGCTGGGCGGCAATGCGGCCAAGGCAGACCACGATCTTTGGCTTCAGCAGGCGGAACTGCTCCCGCAGCCAGGGCATACAGGCTTCGCTCTCAGCAGGCTGGGGGTCACGGTTCTGCGGCGGGCGGCACTTGACGATGTTTGCAATATAGCAGTTCTTCGTGCGGTCAAGGTCGATGGCAAACAGATATTTGTCCAGCAGCTGGCCGCTGCGCCCCACAAAGGGCAGACCCTGCTCATCCTCATTCTGGCCGGGGCCTTCGCCCACAAACAGAACTTCGGCATCTTCCACACCCTGACCGAACACCACATTGGTGCGGGTCTTGCACAGCTCGCAGCGGGTGCAGGCAAGACAGCTTGATCTTAATGTTTCCCAATCCATGGCAGCTTGATCTCCTCTTGAAACGGTATGATGCTTAATTCACAAATCGGAACAGCTTTTCTCCTAAAATAATAGTACAAAATCTAGGATGGTACGATGCATTGCATGAAATGACGAATCCACTCAATGCCTCTTTTAGTATACGACTTTTCGGCAACATCATCAATACAGTGGCCGACAATCTTTTTAATGACATGCTCATCCACACCGGCTTTCTTTGCCGTGGTGACGAACTTAACACGACCATCATGAGGACGATGCCGGGGGGCCAAGGCCTAAAGTATTCACGACGAATGCGTTGCCCTTTCTGTGTGTGTTTTGGCTGGCGACTTAACGATACCACAGGACGATTCACTCGTCATGGATGTGGATAAATCACGCGATAAAACGTTACTTTATCAATAGAATAAACAAAGAGTATCTCCACGTGTTGATTTTAAATCAATCATCAGCGACGATTGAAAACGATTACACATGCAGAGTTCAAAGCACTTATACAAATTGTATCCGCTTTCTCTTTGCAGAGCGCGGCTGGATGTGATATAATCAAAATAGTTTCTGCGATGCATTTTCAGGCGGTAGTGCCGGACGGCAGCGCGGGAGAAACCGGATAGCGGGAGAGTGGAACTTTTGGAGTTGGAACAGGCAAAAAAGCGCGTGGAAGAATTGCGCGCTGTGATTGAGAAAAACAATCGGCTTTACTATGACCAGGATGCCCCGGAGCTTGAAGATTTTGAGTATGATGCTCTGACCCGGGAACTGAAAGAATTGGAAGCACAGTTTCCGCAGCTGGTCACGGCATCGTCGCCTACCCAGAAGGTAGGCGGCACGGCCAGCAGCAAGCTGCCCAAGGTGACCCATGCGGTAAAAATGGAAAGCCTGCTGGATGCATTTTCGTATGATGAACTGCGGGATTTTGACCGCCGCGTGCGGGAAGCCGGCATAGAGCCGGAGTATGTGGTGGAAATCAAGATCGATGGCCTTTCCTGCAGTCTGGAATATGAAAACGGTGAACTGGTTCGTGCCTCTACCCGCGGCGATGGCGTGGTGGGTGAGGATGTGACCGCCAATGTCCGCGCCATCCGCAGCATTCCCAAAAAGTTGAAGGATGCGCCGGAATTTCTGGAAGTGCGTGGTGAGGTGTATATGCCGCATGGCGCGTTCCAGAAGCTGTGTGCAGAGCAGGAGCTGCAGGGCGCGGCACCCTTTAAAAATCCGCGCAATGCGGCTGCCGGTTCGCTGCGCCAGAAGAATGCAAAAATCACCGGAAGCCGGGGCCTTTCTATCTTTGTTTTCAATGTGCAGCAGATCCGCGGCAAAACGCTTACCAAACATGCCGAAAGCCTGGATTACCTCAAGAGCCTTGGCCTGCCGGTCTCGCCGCGCTATCATATCGTGCATGACATTGAGCAGGCCATTGCCGAGATCGAGCAGATCGGCCAGAACCGTGCCAAACTGGATTTTGATATGGATGGTGCTGTGATCAAGGTGAACGATTTTGCACAGCGCGATCTGATGGGTTCCACCAACAAATTCCCACGCTGGGCAATTGCGTTTAAGTATCCGCCAGAGGTAAAGGAGACAACGCTGCGCAGCATTGAGGTCGCAGTTGGCCGCACCGGTGTTCTTACCCCGACGGCCTGCTTTGACCCTGTCTTTCTGGCGGGTACTACCGTTGCCCGCGCGACCCTGCACAATGAGGATTTTATCCATCAGTTCGGCCTTTGCATCGGCGATACCATTCAGGTGCGCAAGGCGGGCGATATCATCCCGGAAGTGATCGGTGTTACCCATCACGCAGAGGATGCACAGCCCTATGAGATGCCCACGGTCTGCCCCTCCTGCGGTGCACCAGTCGTTCATCTGGAGGATGAAGCAGCTCTGCGCTGTGTTAACCCCGAGTGCCCGGCACAGGCACTGCGCAATATCATCCATTTTGCTTCCCGCGATGCAATGGATATCGAGGGCCTTGGCACAGCAGTTGCCACCCAACTGGTGGAGAAGGACATGGTGCACTCCGCAGCAGATATCTACACGCTGACACGGGAACAGCTGCTGACGCTGGATAAGTTCAAGGAAAAGAGCGCCGATAACCTGCTGAACGCCATCGAGGCTTCCAAGCAGAACAATCTGGATAAGCTCCTGTTCGGCTTTGGCATCCGCAACATTGGCGATAAAGCTGCAGCCCTGCTGGCAGAGCATTTCGGTACGCTGCAGGCTGTCCGGGAAGCAAGTGCAGAGCAGATCAGCGAGATCGATGGGTTTGGCGGCGTAATGGCACAGAGCGTCGTGGAATTCTTTGCAAAAGAGGGAACGATCGACCTTGTCCATCGTCTGGCCGATGCCGGATTGAATATGCAGTGGAAGGGCGAACTGAAAGGTGATAAGCTGGCAGGGAAAACGCTGGTGGTCACCGGCACGCTGGAAACTCTTTCCCGCAATGAGGCGGAAGCACTGATCGTGAAAAACGGCGGTAAGGCCAGCGGTTCTGTTTCAAAGAAAACGGCCTATGTCGTGGCAGGCACGGCAGCAGGCTCCAAACTGACCAAGGCGCAGGCGCTTGGCATCCCGGTGCTGACCGAGGCAGAATTTCTGGCAATGATCAGCGACGAAAACATCTGATAAAACCGTTCCAATGGATATCCCCGCAGTTTTGTGCTGCGGGGATATTTTTATGTCCGCAGGTTCTATCCGGCAGGGACAGGCATATACTCATAGCAGGCAATGAGCCTGAAAAAGGAGAGGACAGTGTGGATGAGTATTATCGGGCGATACGCCTGCTTCCCTCATGGCTGGCCGGGCCATTGGGACATCTGCCAGCACAGACGGCAGCGCAGATCCATGAACTTCGGTTCCGGACAGGCTGTGGTGTTTTTGTTACACTGTCGGGTCGGCAGCTCCCGCTGCAGGACCTGCCGGAGTGCCCGCTGCAGCTGAGGGAGTGTGTATTGGATCAGTTTCAGATCGAAGAGATCTTTCACACCCTGTGCGGCGGCGCGGTACATGCACATCAGACGGAGCTTGCGCATGGATTTCTGACCACACCCTCCGGCTGCCGGGTGGGTGTGGCAGGACGCTATGTGGATCGCGACGGCCAGACGGTTCTGCAGCAGGTGCAGGGGCTGAACCTGCGCATTGCAAGGGCGGTTCCGGTACAGCTGCCGGACGAACTTCTGGTGCAACTGAAAAAGCATTTTATTGGGATGCTTGTGGTCGGTGAGCCGGACAGCGGCAAGACGACGCTGCTGCGTCAGATCGCACGAGAACTGGCCGGGATGCAACGGCGAGCCTGCGTGGTGGACGAGCGCTGCGAGATCTTTCCGCCGGGTGATTCCGAGAAGATGCCGCCGCTGGATCTGCTGTCCGGCATCCCTAAGGAACGGGCTGTGCAGATGGCACTGCGCACGCTTTCGCCGCAGGTTATTTTGCTGGACGAGCTGGGCACGCTTGCCGAAACTGCAGCGCTGGAACAGGGCTTTTACAGCGGGGTAGACTTTGTTGCAAGCGTCCATGCCGCAAGCGTGGAAGAAGCCACCCGGCGGCCGCAGGTGCAGGCGTTGCAGCGGCATGGAATGCTGCGTGTATTTGTACTGCTGCACGGCTGTACAGCGCCGGGAAAAGTCCGGCAGGTCTGCATGGTATGATGCAGCTTTTTCATTGGGCAGCGGCTGCACTGCTCCTGCTGTGCGGGTGGTTGACCGGTTCTGCATTTCAGGTCAGAACAGAGCAGCATATCCTGCAGCTGCAGCGCACCGTGGAGCTGTTGCAGCGCATCCGGCAGGAGATCGCTTACCGCAGGCTGGATCTGGAACAGCTGCAGCGGTGTCTCGTGCAGGAAAAGCTGCTGGAAAGCGATGCAGCACCAAAACTGCAGGAAATTCCGGCACCGGAAAGATTTGATGATGCGGAACGCCTTTGCTTTGAGCAGTGCTTTGCCGGCCTTGGCCAAAGCGAAGCGGCGCAGGAATGCGAACGACTGGATTATTACTCTGCCCGTTTTGAAGCATTCCTGCACCAGGCGCAGCAGAAAGCGGCATCCGGGCAAGGCTTACCGTGCAGGCTTGGCCTTGCAGCCGGCGCGGTGGCAGCACTGATTCTTTTGTAGTGGCAGGAGGACGAAAACTTGGAGATCGACCTTGTGTTCAAAATTGCAGCGATCGGTATTATCGTGGCCGTCCTGAACCAGCTGCTGATCCGTTCCGGCCGGGAGGATCAGGCCATGATGACGACCCTTGCGGGTCTTGTGGTAGTGCTTTCCATCCTTGTCAAGCAGATCAGCGCACTGTTCGTTACCATCAAGTCGCTGTTTGCACTATGAGTACATCTTTTTCCATTCTGGGGGCAGTGGTCGTCTTTGCAGCGGCGCAGCTTCTGCTGCGGAAGGATGCACCGGCCTATGCGTTTCTGCTGTCCGTTGGCGCAGCATTGTTTGTGCTGCTGCAGCTTGGAGTGGCGGTGCAGGAGCTGCTTCGGAATGTACTGGCTTTCAGCCGCCGGGTGGACGGGCCTGCATTTGCCTGCCTGCTGCGCTGTGCCGGAATTTTGCTGTTGACCGATTACGCGCGGACCCTGTGTGAAGAAGCTGGTGCGGATACTTTGGCATGGTGCGCCGGGTTTGCGGGCCGATGTTTGGTTCTGGCATCAGCATTTCCTCTACTGGAAGAGATTTGCCAGATGATCTGGGGGCTTGCCGCATGATAAAAAAATTCCTGCAAAAAGCGGCAGCGTTTGTATTGTGCACAGCATGCTTTCTGGCTTTTGCACCTGATGCCGCTGCGGCACAGCTGCAGGGCCTGCCCGGACAGGAGCTTTGGCAGCCTTATCTGGAAAAAGCTCCACAAAGCGCAGATTCCTTTGCCAAAGATCCGCTCAAAACTCTGCTCGCGCTCCTGCCGGGATCACCGGCAGAGATGATCCGGCAGATGGCACACTGCTATGCGGATGTTCTGCTGTTTTTACTGTTGCTGATCGTGCTTTCATTTCTGGTGGGAGGAGCAGCCGACAGCGCCTTGTTGGAGCTGGCTGCGGCTGTGGGCTGCGGCACCCTTTTGTGGGGAGATCTGATCAGCCTTGCACAGCTGATCTGTGAGCGGATGGAGGGGTGGAAAAACTACCTTCTGGGCTTTCTTCCGGTGTACAGCGGTGTGCTCGCTGCCGGTGGAGAGGTGAATGCCAGCACAGCGGCAAGCGGTCTGCTGCTGACCGGGCTGTGCTTTCTGGCACAGGGTACGGTGCTTGTGGTCAGTCCGCTGCTGCAGAGCTACCTTGCGGTAAGCATGGCGTGCTGCATCAGCACCCAGCAGGGGCTTTCGGAAACGTGCCGTGTCATGGGCGCGTTGCTGCGCAGGGGGCTTGTCTGGGCTGGGCGGATTTTTGCAGTGCTGTTAGGGCTGCAAAGAGCGGTAACGGTTCAGCTGGACCGTTCTGCACTGCGGTTGGGCCAGCTGCTTACCGGAGGCGTGCCGGTGATCGGGCAGGCTCTGAGCGATACGGCAGAAGTATTTCTTGCCGGAATGCAGCTGCTCAAAAGCAGTCTGGGTTTTGCGGCACTTGCCGTGATCGGGGCCGAATTTCTGCCACTGTATCTGCAGCTTCTGCTCCATTTGCTATTCCTTGCAGGATGCAGGCTTCTGTGCGGCCTTGCGGAGAACCGGCGCTGTCAGGCGCTGTTTGACTGCATGGCCGAAGCGGTAAAATGCATGGCAGCAGTAACGGCACTGTTTTTTGAACTGCTGACGGTAGGCGTGGGGCTTCTGATGATGACGGGAGGCGGATAGGAAATGCACGCATTTCAGACGGCGGCATCGGCGTTCTGCATTGCCTGTATCTGTGCGGAGATCACGACGCTGCTGGTTGGCGCAGGCTGGGCGGGCAGATGCATAAAAGCCGTTGCCGGGCTATATATTCTAGTGATCCTGTTCCGGCTGGCCCCGCAGATGAAGCTGGAACTGAAAAGTGCAGCGGCGGCGGCTCCAGCAGCGGTCAGCATCCAGAGTACGGAGACATCGCTCTTGCAGGGAGCGCAGGAACGGCTGGAAGCGGATCTTTGCGCAGAGTGTGAGCGACGCTTTGGTACAAAGGTGAAACTGGAGATCACACTGACCCGGACAGAACAGACCGTTCGGGCAGAAAAGGTGCTTGTGATCCTCCCGGCGGCGTGCACATCCGCAGAGCAGAGCCGGATCGCGGCATATCTGCAGCAGGAGCTTGACATGGCACCGATACTGGAAGTGCAGGAGGACACCGAATGAAAGAAGCAGGGGGCATTTCGTTCGGAGATTCCGTGAAAGATTTTGCCCGGAAATGTAAAGGGAAACAGGGCAGAGCAAGGCTTGCTGCGGCAGTAGGCGTTCTGGCAATGCTGCTGATCCTGCTGTCGGAACTTTTTCCGCAGAACACGGCAGCGGGCAGCACAAAAAACACAAAGTCTGCCCAGAGCAGCACGGAATATCAGGCACAGCTGGAGAACCGGCTGGAACATCTGATCTCACAGATGAGCGGTGCGGGCAAAACGACCGTGATGGTCACGCTGGAGACTGGGGAAGAAGCCATTTATGCGCTGGATGCACAGTCCGGAGAAATGCAGTCCCAGCAGACCCATGTCCTGCTGGAAGATGGTTCAGCCCTGACCGAAACGGTATGTCTGCCGCAGGTGTGCGGTGTGGCCGTGCTGTGCGAGGGCGGTGGAGACATCCGCGTTGCTGCCCGGATCACCGAACTGGTAAGCGCACTGCTGGATCTGCCATCCAACCGCATTTGTGTGGAACAGCGCAAGGGCTGAGACCCTGCAGCTTTTATAAGGAGGAACGATTTATGAGAGCACTTTCCAGAAATACCCGCAGGGCCACAGCTGTTACATTGGCTGCCGCACTGGTGATCGCCGTATACTTGAACTGGCAGTACGCCCGCAGCGATGTGCCCACGGAACTGCCGGACAATGCTGCAATGGTCGCGGCAGAGGTTGAGGATGTCCCGGTACAGGCGCAGACGGTTCTGGATGAGCTGCCCACAGAGGCCGAAGCGGTGTCCAGCGCCAACAAAAACTATGGTGAAGCGCAGCTTGTAAGCGTTGCCAGTGACAGCGGTGCAAAGTTTTTTGAGCAGGCTCGGCTCAAGCGACAGAAGGCCCACGATGAGGCGATGGATTCCATCAAGAAAACGATGAAATCCTCGTCGCTTTCCGCAGAGGAAAAGAAGGAATATACCGCCCAGATGACCGCAAATCTGGAAGATCTGAATGCGGAGAATGAGATCGAAACGCTGATCAAAGCCAAAGGTTTTGCAGATTGCCTGTGCTTTTTGCAGTCCGGCCGGGCAGACCTTACCGTGATGACCTCCGGTGAACCGCTCACAGCGGCACAGGTGGCACAGATCCGGGATGTGGTGCTGAACAAAAGCACTGTGACTGCCCAGAACATCACGGTGGTGGAGGTCAAATAAGAAGGTGCGGCAGAGTTTTCCGAAACAAGTATTGAAATCGCACCCGCTTTGATGGTATAATAACTCTATCAATAAAGAATGATGTTGTCCTGCGTATGGCATTGATCGTTTCAGGCAGGACCATTTCAAACAAGAAAAAGCAGGCTGTGCCCGCTTTTGAATGGAGGACAACACAATGGATTTTCAGAATACAGATCTTCAGGGCGGCAGCCTTCAGATCTCCACCGAAGTCATCGGTAAGATCGCACGCTGCGCAGCATTGGAAATTGACGGCGTTGCCGAGGTTTCCTGCGGCGGACAAAATAAAAAGCTCAAGGATCTGCTGGAAGCATCCAGCATCCAGTCTCCGGTCGTGGTGGAAATGCGGGATGGTACCGCAAACATCACTCTGAACCTGATGATGAGCTTTGGTGCACGCATTCCTGCTGTGGCCGAAAAGGTGCAGGAAAACGTGAAGAACGCCGTACAGAACATGACCAATGTCACTGTGAGCCGCGTCAATCTGGTGATCGCCGGCCTTGCACAAACCACTGCAGCAGAGCAGTAAAATAAAATTCAGAATTGGAAGCCGATCCTCTCTGTGCTCTGGCCGGAGAGGCTTCGTGCTGCGAGAGGAACATTATGGAAAATATTTTGCCCCGTAGAGAAGCACGCGAGAATGCATTTTTGCTGGCATTTTCGCAGACCTTTGGTGATATCCCGCTGGCAGAGGCCATTACCAACCACGAAGAAAACGATGAAGAACACCCTGTGGATGGTTTCAGCAAGCACCTGCTGAACGCATACTACGATCATTCTGCCGAGGTGGATGACGAGATCCGTGCACATCTGCGCAACTGGACCATGGAGCGCCTGCCTCGTGTCAGCCTGACCATCCTGCGTCTGGCAGTTGCCGAGATGCTGTTTGGCGGCGAGAATAAGCCCGGTGTTGCCATCAACGAGGCGGTGGAACTGACGAAAAAGTATGGTGCGGACGAAGATTACCAGTTCGTGAACGGTCTGCTTGGCGCAGTGGCCCGGGATCACGGTCTGGATGCGGAGCAAGCCGAACAGTGAGCCGTTATACGCTTGGCATTGATACAAGCAACTATGCAACCTCTCTGGCAGTGTTTGATACAGCTGGAGAGGTTGTTTGCGCAAAGAAGCGCTTTTTGCCGGTAAAAGCGGGCCAGCTGGGCCTGCGGCAAAGCGATGCACTGTTTCATCATACGGTCGCGCTGCCGGAGATGATGCAGGAACTGGCGCAGGAATTTGATCTGACGCAGATCGATGCTGTGGGCGTATCGCAAAAGCCCCGCCCGGTAGAAGGCAGCTATATGCCTTGCTTTCTTGCAGGTGTCAATGCTGCAACGGCCTTTGCACATGCAAAAGGGATCCCACTTGTGCTGACGACCCATCAGCAGGGTCACGCTGCCGCAGCGCTGTTTGCAGCTAAGGGGGAACAGCTGTTTGCTGAAAAAGTTCTGCTGTTCCATATTTCCGGCGGCACCACGGACCTGCTGCTCTGCGATCAGGTGCGCCGGATCACAACGCTTGGCACCAGCACAGACCTTTATGCCGGACAGGCTGTGGACCGTGTGGGGGTCAGGCTTGGCTTTGGCTTCCCGGCGGGTGCCGAGGTTTCCCGTCTGGCTGCACAGTGCACTGAGGAGATCAAGCCAAAATCCAGCGTGAAGGGGATGCAATGCAGCCTTTCCGGGCTGGAAAACCAGTGCAATGCCCTGCTTGCCGCAGGCAAAACGCCGGAATATGTGTGCAAGTACTGCCTGCTCTGTGTGGCGGATACAGTGGTAAAAATGACCAAAGCTGCACAGAAGGAATACCCCGGCCTGCCGGTGGTATGTGCTGGCGGAGTGATGAGCAGCGATATCATCCGTGCATGGGTGCAGAAACGTCTGCCGCAGGTCTACTTTGTGCCGGGACAGTATTCCAGCGATAATGCCATCGGTGTTTCGATCCTGGCAGCGCGGGAGGCCGGATTATGGCTGAAGTGATTACCGTTTCAGCACTCAACCGTTATGTAAAAACGCTGCTGGATGCCAACGATGCTTTGTTTGACCTTGCCCTGCGCGGCGAGATCGCAAATTTTGTACAGAATGCGCGCAGCGGGCACTGCTATTTTTCTCTGCGGGATGATGTCTGCAGCGTCAAAGCGGTAATGTTCCGCACTGATGCACGCCGCCTTGCTTTCCGCCCGGAAGAGGGAATGCGTGTAGTCGTGCGCTGCCGCGCTACCCTTTATGAGCGCGACGGCGCATTTCAGCTGTACGTGAACGATATGTTTCCAGATGGCATTGGTGCCGCACAGCTGGCGTTGGAACAGCTCAAGGCAAAACTGGAGCAGGAGGGCCTGTTTGCACCGGAGCACAAAAAGCCGCTGCCGGAATTTCCTAAATGCATCGGTGTTGTTACCAGCAAGACGGGAGCTGCCCTGCAGGACATCCGCAATGTGCTCACACGGCGCTGGCCATCGGTACGGCTGCTGCTGTGTCCGGTGACAGTGCAGGGGTTTGAAGCCGCGCAGCAGGTGGCCGATGCCATCAAAAAGCTGGATCAGTGCAAAGAGGTGGACGAGATCATCGTTGCACGCGGAGGCGGCAGCCGGGAAGACCTGTGGGTCTTTAACGCAGAGATGATCGCCCGGGCTGCATACCGCTGCAAAAAACCACTGATCAGCGCAATCGGCCACGAGATCGACTATACCATTCTGGACTTTGTGGCAGACTGCCGTGCCCCCACACCTTCGGCTGCAGCAGAGCTGGCTGTACCGGATCGGGCAGAGCAGGAGCGGATATTGCTGGATTTGCAGCAAAATATTCGCAAAAATATGCAAAAACGTTTTGATTTATGCTATAATGGTCTGGAACAATACAACTTTGTGTTGGAGCAGGGCCTTGCACGCCGAAACTGGCAAAAAAGTCAGGGCCAGCTGCAGCAGGTGCAGGATGCCATCCGTCAGCAGATGCAGAAACGCCTGCATTCTGCAGAATTGCAGCTGGGTCATGCGGCAGCACTTACTGGATCGCTGGATCCATACAAGGTGCTGGCGCGCGGCTACACGATGGTCACAGCAGCCAACGGCACTATTTTAAATGCAGATGATCTGCAGCCGGAAAAAACAATCTATGTTCGCAGCGCTTCCCGCCGTGCAAAGTGCAGGGTGGAAGCGGTGGAGGAGATCAATGAGAGCACCCAAAAGTTTTGAGGAAGGCATGGAACGGCTGAATGCGCTCCTTGCACAGATGCAGAGTGAGGATACGACCCTTGCAGATTCGGTCAAACTGTATGCAGAGGCCGCTTCTCTGATGGAGTACTGCCATGCTGCACTGGAAAAAACATCGCTGCAGATCGACGAGATCGACGCAAAGCTTGCGGGCACAGTGCAGGAGGAAAGCTAATGGACTATCAGGAGCAGTATCAGAATTATTTGGCGCAGGCAATGGCCGCGCTGGAAAAGGCCTGCGGCCGTTTTCTGCCGGAAGGATCCGAGGTGTGCCGTGCGGCACGCTACAGCCTGATGGGCGGCGGCAAACGGATCCGTGCAGTTCTTGTTCTCAGCGTCTGCGATATGCTGGGCGGCAGTATGCAGGCGGCACAGCAGTTTGCAGCTGCTGTAGAAATGCTGCACTGCTATTCGCTCATCCATGATGACCTGCCCTGCATGGATAACGACGATATGCGCCGCGGCAAGCCCTCCTGCCACAAGGCATTCGGTGAATCCACCGCGATGCTGGCCGGTGACGTCCTGCTGACCGAGGCTTTCGAGGCAGTCGCCGGTGCGCCTGCTCCCGCTTCTGTCTGTGTCCACGCGGCACAGGCGCTGGGCGCAGGTGCAGGCAGCCGAGGCATGGTGTACGGTCAGGAACTTGATTTGAAATATGAGGCGCTTGCCGCTACCGAGGAACAGCTCCGTCTCATCCACCGACACAAGACCGGCGCACTCATCAATGCAGCTATCCAGATGGGCGGTGCTGCAGCACAGGCCGATGAGGTTCAGCGTAAGGCGCTGAAAGCATATGCTTATGGCATCGGTCTCGTGTTCCAGGTCGTGGACGATGTGCTGGACGTGACCGGAACCGCCGAGCAGCTGGGCAAACCCATTGGCAGCGACAGCGAAAATGGCAAAACGACTTTTGTCACCCTGTTCGGCGTTGACGGTGCCATGCAGCTGGCGGAAAAGCTGAATGACGAGACCTGCACAGCGCTGCGCGACGCATTCGGCGAAAAGAGTGCGTTTTTGGAGCAGCTGGTAAAAAAGCTCAACTAGATAACATTATTATAGATGATGA